>OLPV01000035.1_pt1 | contig 134483 bp, 102 predicted proteins | sample 1671961 | NCBI WGS metagenome assembly OLPV01 (sample SAMEA3136630, study PRJEB25190) | human gut metagenome | biome: human gut; feature: human-associated habitat; material: faeces | place: Austria | collected 2013 | reverse complement strand
TGCAAGCAGTGAGAACAGCTTCAGCTGATCAATAAACTCTTGTGCTTCCTTTGCGCCGCCCTTAATCTCGAATGTAAAGATAGAGCCGCCGCCATTTGGGAAATACTTCTTATAAAGAGCCTGCTGCTCTGGGTCTTCTGATACTGACGGATGATTTACTTTTTCTACAAGCGGCTGTTTCTTTAAGAAATCTACAACCTTAAGTGCATTCTCTACATGTCTCTCTACGCGAAGTGACAATGTCTCAAGTCCCTGCAGGAAGATAAATGCATGGAACGGTGAAAGAGTTGCACCTGTATCACGAAGTAAAATGGCACGGATTCTTGTAACAAATGCTGCAGGACCTGCTGCATCTGCAAAGCTAATTCCATGATAGCTTGGATCTGGCTGTGTCAGCTGTGGGAACTTTCCTGATGCCTTCCAGTCAAATGTTCCTCCATCTACAATAACACCTCCGATGGTAGTTCCATGACCACCGATAAACTTTGTTGCAGAATGTACTACTACGTCTGCACCATACTCGATTGGTCTTACAAGATACGGTGTTGCAAATGTATTATCAATAACAAGCGGAATCTGATGCTTGTGTGCGATCTTTGCGATCTTCTCAATATCAACAACCTCTGAGTTTGGATTTCCCAGCGTCTCGATGAAAACCAGCTTTGTATTCTCCTTGATAGCTCCCTCAATCTCTTCATAATTGAATGGATCTACGAATGTTGTGTTAATGCCATATGATACAAATGTATGTGCCAGCAAATTGTAGGTTCCACCATAGATATTCTTTGCTGCAACAACATGATCACCTGCAAATGCCAGATTCTGGATTGCATATGCAACAGCTGCTGCGCCAGAGCCAACTGCAAGTGCTGCAACACCACCCTCAAGGCTGGCAATTCTCTTCTCAAATACATCCTCAGTCGGATTAGTCAGTCTTCCGTAAATGTTGCCTGCATCCTTTAATGCAAAACGGTCAGCTGCGTGCTGAGAGTTATGAAATACATAAGAAGATGTCTGATAAATCGGAACAGCTCTTGCATCTGTTACTGGATCAGCTTCCTCCTGTCCTACGTGAAGCTGCAGTGTCTCAAACTTTAATTTTCTTTCCTTTAATGTACTCATATTTAAATCCTCGCTTTCAGGTGGTGTGTTTTTTTGTTTCACTGTCTGTATTATAGCGAAGGCGCCTGTCTTTGTCTAATACACAAAAACAAACGCCTGTTATTGGATTTTCCTATAGCCATAGTGGATGATTAAAGTGGCTTTTCATCACTTCAGCACCAGATTCTTGTATTTTGCAAGCTCATTAACATAAAGCTGCGCCAGTTCACTTAACGGAATACTTTTTCTCTTCACATAACCGATTGTCATGACCTCAGTTTCCTCAAGCGGAACTGCCGCATAGTCACTTCCGTTTAACTCCTCACAGATAATACCTGAACACAAAGTATAACCATTTAGACCAACCATCAAATTCAGCATACTTGCTCGGTCATCTACCTGAATTGTCTGTTTATACTCGTAGGTACTAAAAACCTCCTCTGCAAAGTAGAATGAATTTGTCTTTCCCTGATCAAATGTAAGACACGGATACTTTTCAAGCTCTTGTAAGCTAACACTGGACTTTGATGCAATCGGATTTTTCTTCCACACATACACATAAGTATTGCAATCAAACAGTGGGATAAACTCAAGCTCACTCTCATGAATCAGCTTCATCAAAATTTTCCGGTTAAAGTCACTCATATAAAGAATGCCGATCTCACTGATAAAATCCTTTACATGCTCAATAACAGTTCCTGTCTTTGTCTCATGAATTGCAAACGCATAATCGTCCATACCAAATTCCTTTACCATCTCAACAAATGCCTTAACGGCAAAGGTATAATGCTGCATGGAAACGGCAAAGCGCTTCTTTGTTTGTGTCTTCTCTACGTATCGCTGCTCCATCAAACGATACTGCTCAACAACTTGTCTGGCGTAGCCTAAAAATTCATTTCCCTCTGTTGTTACAAGGATGCCTCTGTTTGTTCGTCCGAATATACGGATTCCAATCTCTCTCTCAAGTTCCTTTACTGCCTCTGAAAGACTCGGCTGAGAAATAAATAATTTTGCTGCTGCCTGATTCATCGATCCGCAGTCCGCGACGGCAATCGCATATCGTAATTGCTGTAATGTCATTGCTACCGTCTCCTATTTGTTAATTGATACATGATACAGAAAAAGGCCCTGCTCTCTGCAGGGCCAAAAGGGAATAAAAAGGGGAGGGATGCCGATTACTTCATCGGCTATGAAAAAGATATATGAATGTCCAGTTGATTTCTCAACTGTGCCTACATCATAACCGATAAATGTGTTCATTTTTTGTCCAAATTTTTAACGATTTGTGAATGGATGGCACTTTCCCCACTTTTTTTCTCATTTTCCGCAGAGCTTTACGATTGCCAGCGCAAAAATTTCTGCACTCATCACCAGCTGATCAATAATAACAAACTCATCTGGTCCATGCATATGGTTATCTACAGACGGATCTGCACATCCACATGCCACACCATTTTCAATATGATGAACATAGGTTCCTCCACCGATTGCAAGTGGTTCTCTTACTTCACCAGTCACATCTGTATAAGTCTCAAGTAAGGTTTTTACAAGTTCAGAATCCTTTGGAACATAATGAGGCGGATTAAGCGGTGAATCATTTGGCTCAAAACCGGCATCTGAAAGCTTCTTCTTAACAACATTCTTTGTATTTTCCTCTGTTGCACTATTGCATGCACGGCAGTCAAAGGTTCCGCTCATCTTAGTATCATTTAATTCAAATAAATCAAGTGTCAGAGTTGTCTTTCCAGAAATTTCATCCTCAAGGTTCACGCCCAGTCCACCTCCGCAGTAATCACCGTGAGGGAACAAAGCTGTTACATTATGAAGCAATGTCTTTGTCTTGCTTTCTGCAAGCGGTAGGGATGAAAGCAGCTTAAGAAGTGCAGTCAATGCATTGTTTCCATCCATTGGACTTGCTGCATGTGCAGATACACCATCCGCATGAATCATAAGGGCACCATCTTCAGCCAAAGAAACAGTAAACTTCACACCAGTCTCATCTTCAGCTTCTTTTACATATTTCTTCATCTCATCTGCTGTCATTCCTTCAACAACGGCATCTGCCTTTGCTGGAACAACATTTACCTTAATTCCGCTGACAGCGCTTCTTACTCTAGGAAGACCTTCCTCTAGTGAAACTTCTGCTGTAAATGTAGTGTGAAGGCTTCCCTTCTCTAAAAATACAAGCGGAAAATCAGCATCTGGTGAAATTGTCATCGGTGCATGAGTATTCTTTCCAAAATAGTATGCAATATCAGAACTTCCGCACTCCTCATCAGATCCTAAAATCAAACGAACATCTTTATCTAACTCAAAACCAAGATCACGCACTGCCTTCATTGCATAGAGTGCCGCAACAGCTGGTCCCTTATCGTCAGATGTTCCGCGTCCGTACATCTTTCCATCCTCAACTACTGGCTCAAACGGTGTTGTCTTTGTCCATCCGTCTCCGCCTGGAACAACATCAAGGTGTGCCAGAATATCAAGTCCAAGCTCCTTTCCATTGATTACTGTGTCAATCGCATAATTATCCCAGTTTTTTCCTAAAAAACCGTGCTTCTCAAAAAGAGACATTCCTGCATGAAGTGCCTCTGCTGCCCCCTCGCCATATGGCTTTCCTGGAAGCGCCTCTGCGCGAGCACTGTCTACTTTAATCAATGTCTTAATGTCTTCAACCATCTCATCGCGATGTACGCTAAGATACTCATGAATCTTTTCCTGTACTGTCATAATCTTTCACCTTTCTATATTTGCTATTGATAGCATTATGCTACTATGATACCCCGAGCCGCACAAAATTGCAATGCTATTTTGCACAGCTCGAAATAGTTTCAAAAAAACAAAAAAACACTTGCAAACGTTTTATAACCTGCTATAATGTGTTGGAAAAACGTCAAAATCAACTTTAAAAAAGGAGCATAAGAAGTATGGCAAAAAATGCAACAAGGGAGATGACATCTGGAAGCCCGCTCAAATTAATTTTAAGCTTTGCAGTTCCGCTACTGCTTGGCATGCTGTTTCAGCAATTCTACAGTATGGTCGATACTATTATCGTAGGAAAAAGTTTGGGCGTTGATCAGTTGGCCGGTGTCGGCTCGACAGGCGCAATCAACTTTATGATTATAGGATTTTGCAATGGTGTCTGCAGCGGATTCGCTATCCCGATAGCACAAAGCTTTGGCGCAAAGGACTACAAGAGACTGCGAAAATTTGTTGCAAACGCAGCCTGGCTGTCCATCGCATTTGCAGCTGTTATGACAGTTGTCGTCTGCGTACTATGCAGACAAATTCTTTCCTGGATGGATACACCAGAAAATATTTTTGAATATGCCTATAGCTACATATTTATCATTTTCCTCGGAATACCTGCCACATATCTTTATAACCTGCTGTCAGGTATTATTCGTTCTCTCGGAGACAGCCGCACGCCAGTTATATTTCTGGTTATCTCAGCCATGTTAAATATTCTTTTTGACCTTCTGGCAATTCTTGTGCTGCATATGGGAGTGGCAGGCGCTGCATGGGCTACAGTTCTTTCCCAGCTGATTTCTGGTATTCTGTGCTTCTTATATATGAGAAAGCAGTATGATATTCTCAAATTCGAAAAAGATGAGATCAAATTTGAAGGACGTCAGGCTATTATTCTTTGCAACATGGGCATTCCAATGGGTCTGCAGTACTCCATTACCGCAATCGGAAGTGTTATCTTACAGACTGCAGTAAACTCACTTGGTTCTCAGGCCGTAGCCGCAGTCACAGCTGCCGGCCGCATCTCTGGCTTTAGCTGCTGCCCGTTTGATGCACTCGGCTCCACAATGGCAACATATGCCGGTCAAAATGTCGGTGCTGGAAAGCTTGATCGTGTTGGAAAAGGTTTGAAATCAGCAAGCTTCATAGGCGGCATCTATGCCATTATTGCTTTCTTTGTATTATCATTATTTGGAAGACAAATTGCACTGCTGTTTGTATCTGCAGATGAGACTGCCATTCTTGATCAGGTTAAGCAGTTTTTAGTTTTCAACACAGCTTTCTACATTCCGCTTTGCCTCGTCAATACTGTGAGATTTTGCATACAGGGAATGGGCTATTCCCGCTTGGCAATCTTAGCCGGTGTCTGTGAGATGGTTGGACGAATTATTGCCAGTCTTGTTCTTGTGCCGCTCATTGGCTTTGTTGGCATATGTCTTGCCAGTCCAATTGCATGGATCATGGCAGATCTATTCCTTGTTCCGGCATACTGCCATACAATAAATCGAATGAAAAAGATATTAGCTTCTTAAGTTTACAATACCTATTTAGAAAAATACCCCTCGACAGGCTTTATGTGAGCAGACTGATCGAAGGGTATTTTTTATTAGCGTACTGCCTTAAGCAGTGCATTTAGCAAAAAATTATTATTATAAAGAAATGTCAGCAGCGTACTCTGTGTAATCATTGAAAGTGCCTCGCGCCCCCAATCTTGTGCTGCAAACGCCGTCACAACAATTCCGCCGATCCATATTATAATCAACGCAGTAAAAAGCCCGCAAACAGCACCTGCAATACAGTCAATCTGATGCAAAACAGGCAGTCTCACAATTCCGGCTAAAAGCATTGTTACAATACGAAGCAAAATCCATACAACAACGAAACTGATAATGCAGCAGACAGCCTCAAATGCCAAATCTGTGAGCCATCCCGTAATATAGGCTGCTATATTTTGAATGCCACGCTGCTCATAAACTGCCTTGCTGTTGCTTTGCTCTAAAGATTTTGTCAGAACATCTGGCAGATTCAGGCTATCAATGACCTTATCTGTCAGCTGCGCCTGTCCCGCCTGAATCTCTTGTGTCTTTTCTTCCACAAATGAACTAACACTAGTCTCTATTGCTGCATAAATCCCTGTCTGGTTTTTCACAAAATCAGACACAGGCTCGCGGACAAACAGCATGATTACCAAGCTTACAAAAAAGGACGCAAATGAAAGAACTGTCTTTACAAGTCCTCTTTTTGCACCAGCCAGTGTCGCAAGTACAATCAATACGATTACCGCTATCACAAGCCAATTCATAGAATCACACCTTTCTTTTTTCAGCCAACTTCAAAATCCTTATCACGCAAAATCAGACAGCCTCTCTTGTCATATTTGCTCTGGAAGAGCTTGCGCATAGATTTTTTCTCGGCCTTCTCAATTGCATTATTTACAATCATCTCAACAATGCGCTTTTTATTGCGCTCCTGATTGCCTGCAATTACCTTTAAGCGCTCCATCAGTGCCAGCTCACCTGATTTATCAAACACACTGTCCTCTCTATCTGCATATCCTCTTGCATACTCAAGAAGCTCAGTAACAGAATATGTCTCGCGGACAAATTGAGCCGTAACTACCTGTGCAAGCTGTGGGTAATCAATAAGCAAATGACGGATTGAAGCCGGCGTATCGATAAAGACAACAAGCAAGCTTCTGTCAGTCGGATCAATGATCTTACAAAATTCATTGATGACACGCTCATTCATGTCTGCAGCATCTTCAATCAGAATCGTCTTTCCAAGCAGCTTGTCAATTGACTTAACAAGTCCCTTCTGATTCAGCTTCTGACCTGTAATTTTAACAACAGATCTAGGAACTGCACGTGAAGAACGTTCTGCCAGTTCCTCTAAATATTCAAGTGCCAGTTCAATATCATCCTCATCCGGCATCGCCTGAATAGCAAAATGCCATACACGTGACATATCCTCCGGATTGACAATTGGAAGTCCACCATTTGCTGTCATCTCCACTTGACGGCTCTCAGCAGATTCTTGTTCTGGCTTTTCTTCAGGTTCTTCTTGAATCTCTTCTTCTGGCTCTTCTTCGGATTCTTCTTGAACTTCTTCCTCTGGCTCTTCCTCTTCTGGTTCTTCTTGAATTTCTTCCTTAGGCTCTTTTTCTTCTGGTTCTTCCTCAAATTCTTCCTGAGGCTCTTCCTCTTCTGGCTCTTTCTCAAGTTCTTCCTGAGACTCTTCTTCTGGTTCTCCCTCAGATTCTTCCTGGACTTCTGCTTCTTGAGGTTCTTCCTCTGGCTCTTTTTCAGGTTCTTCTTGAATCTCTTCTTGAACTTCTTCCTCTGGCTCTACTTCCACCGTTTCTGCAACTGGTGCTGCCCACTCAGAAATCTGCGGTTCTTCTTCTGGATGATATGCTTCAAACCAAACAGTCTCATCAGCGTTTTCTCTATCCGAGGTTTTCTCTGCAGTTTCGGTATTTACAGTTTCAGTGTTTGCAGTTTCAGTGTCTAAAGTTTCGTTTTCTGAAATTTCATTTTCTAAAGTTTCATCCTGTATATAGGAAAGCTCCTCAGGTACCTGCAGTTTTTCTTCCCCTTCAACATCTTCAACATCTGAAGGAATTTCAGAAACCAGCTCTAAATCCTTCTCCCCGGCAAGCTGCTGCACCTGCTGTACCTGCTTTGCCAACTCATCCTGCAGCTCGTTCTGGGCATCCTCCTGCTTTGCACGCTGAATTACTGCCATAATTTCATTCATGTCACTCGTAACAACACTTTGTCTGGCATGTTCTAATCTTTGTGCCTTCTTTAAGCGTTCTACTGCCTCAAGCTCCTCTTCACGCTGCTTACGAAGCTTTTCTTCACGCTCTAGCAAAGCCTTCTGCTCTTCCTCGCGCGCCTTAGCCTCTTTTTTAGCGGCCTCCTGCTCTGCCTGATATGCCTTTTCCTGCTCTTCCTGCCACTTTGAAATTTTTTCCTGTGCGGCAGCTTTTTTAGCCAACTCAGCCTGTGATTCTTTCTTTTCCTGCTCTTCTTGCTTTTTCTGAAGCTTTTCGTTTTCTTCCTGCGCTTTTTTGTCTGCAAACTTCTGAGCCTTTTCCTTTTGCGCCTGTGTTAACGGTGCAAACTGACTCTTAAGAGAAAGTGCCTTTTCCACATATTTTCCAAGGCCAAACCAAAGAATAATATCATCACACAGCTGGATACATTTATCCTTCTCATTATTCATCGCATATAAAACAGCCAGCTCATATGCCCACTTTTCATCAAAATCTTCTCTCTTGTAAGCCTCAAGAATTTTGATTTTTTCATCAAGAGTCGCCTTCTGATAACGTGCCATCTTATATAAAAGAATATATCTTCCCTGATCATTTGGCGCTATGCGGCAAAACTCCTCGAAATAATTTTTCGCATCATCATAGCTGTCTGCCTTCAATGCAAGCTCCGTCAGACGATACACAATACGGCGTCCCATCGCTGCATACTCATATGCCTGCTGCAAAATATCGATTGCTTTTTCATACTCTCCTACTGCCGTATAGACATCGGCTGCCAGTGTCAGCATTTTTACATCGCGGATTTTTGTCCAGTCGATCGTATCGCACAGCTTTGCAGCCTCTCCATACTCTTTTCTGGCTGCAACCTGTCTGATATGCTCTGTTTTTAACTGATATTCGTATTTATCCATTTTGTCACCATTTCCTGCAACTATAATTCCACACGTCCATCAAGTGCACGCGTTAATGTCACTTCATCTATATATTCCAAATCACCGCCTACAGGCACACCACTCGCAATGCGCGTTACCTTAATGCCAGCTGGCTTGATTAATTTACTTATATACATCGCTGTTGCTTCTCCTTCCAGACTGGAATTTGTCGCAATAATCACCTCTCGCACATCTTCGCGCTGCAGGCGCACCAGCAATTCCTTTATTTTAATGTCTCCCGGTCCTATTCCAAGCATAGGAGAAATTGCCCCGTGAAGAACATGATACACACCATCAAATTTTCCTGTTTTTTCATAAGCCGCCAGATCTCTGGAAGTTTCCACCACCATGATCACCGACTTATCTCTCTTTGCACTGCTACAGATCGGACATAGCTCCTGATCTGTCAGTGTAAAGCATTCCTTGCAATAGCGGATATTGCTGCGCGCATTCACCATCGACTGCGCCAGCTGTTCCACCTGCTCTTTTGGCATATTAATAATATGAAATGCCAGACGCTGAGCTGATTTTGCTCCAATCCCAGGCAGTCTGGACAATTCTTCAATCAATTGATTTACTGTTTTGCTGTAAAAGTCCATCAGAACGGAAAGCCTCCGCCAAGACCACCAAGGCTGCCTCCTAAACCACCTGCTAATTTGCCCATTGACTGAGAAGAAGCCTCATCAACCTGACGCATAGCCTCATTTACAGCTGCTACGATCAGATCCTGCAATGTCTCGATATCATCTGGATCAACAGCCTCTTCTGCCAACTCAACATTTGTTACTTCTCTTTTGCCAGAAACAGTAACCTTAACAACACCGCCGCCTACACTTGCAGTAAATTCCTTTTCCTCAAGCTCCTTCTGCTGCTCCTCCATCTGGCGCTGCATTCTCTGTGCCTGCTTCATTAAATTGTTCATATTTCCTGGCATACCGCCTGGGAATCCACCTCTTTTTGCCATGTCTTTACTTTTCCTTTCAACTATAAATTTAATTATTCATCTTCAACACCAATTTCCATATTGATTCCCTCAATATGGCTGCCTCTTGTTATGCGCGGCATCGCCTCGCCTGCCTCAAGAAGCTTCGCGGTAATTGAAAATTCCTTCTGATACTGCTTATTTAACATCTGCCGAAGCTCTTCCATACGTTCCTGTCGAAGCATCAGCTCATAGTTAAATTTGTTTGTGAATACAATGCACAGGCCTTTTGCCTTATCATAGCTTATACTTGTTCCCATCAAAATCGAATTCATAAATCCCGACTGCATGTGAGAAAGCTTCTTCCACTCACTGCTTATCTTTTGATAGTCCTCATATTCAGCCTCACTTAATTCAACAGTCTGCGCTGCTTTTTGCATAACAGGCTGCTTTGCATCGCCTTCAAAATAAGAATCAAAAATGCTTCCTGACTGCTGTGGTTCTGTATTATTAACAAAACTGCCAGAAGCAATCTTCTCTTCAATTTGATCCAGTCTCAAACGAAGGCTCTCTATATCATCCTCCATCTGCGGCTGCATCATCTTAATAATTGCCATCTCAATAAGCACTCGTTTTGAGACAGCAAATTTGAGCTGATTTGAAAGCTCTGAACATATCCTGATATTTCTCATCAGCACACTAAGCGCCACCATCTTTGATTCTTCGCGCAGCGCCTCATAATTTTCTTTTGTCATCTCAAGTGCCTGCGCACTCTGGTCTGCTGTCTGCACCAGCATAAGATTTCGCAGATACCAGATAAAATCCGTGACAAATTGGCTAAGATCGCGCCCCTGTGAACTGATTTCATCCATCAGCTGCACGCATCCTGGCACATCACATCGTATAATCAGGCGAAGCAGCTTAGAAAATACCTGCGTATCTACTGCACCAAGTACATCCAGTACCTTCTCATACGTCAGTCTCTGACCATAATAAAATGAAATACACTGTTCTAAAAGACTTAATGCATCTCGCATCGAGCCATCAGCTGCTTTTGCTACATAGCGAACTGCATCCTCATCTGCCTCGACACCTTCTGCCTTAAGCAGATTGGAAACCTGATCTGCTATTACATTATTTCCAATTCGCCTAAAATCATATCGCTGACATCTCGACAAAACCGTGATTGGAATTTTATTTGCCTCTGTCGTTGCTAAAATAAAAATCACATATGCCGGCGGCTCCTCAAGCGTTTTTAAAAGCGCATTAAAAGCCCCCGCCGACAGCATATGCACCTCATCTATGATATAGACGCGATATTTTCCTTCTGTCGGCGAGTATTGAACCTGATCACGAATCTCTCTGATATTATCGACACCATTGTTTGATGCCGCATCAATTTCAGCCACATTTACCGAACGTCCCTCAAGGATCGACCGGCACACCGCACATTCATTGCACGGGCTTCCATCCACAGGATGCTCACAGTTGACAGCACGCGCCATGATCTTTGCAATCGTGGTTTTTCCTGTTCCTCTCGTGCCGCAGAAAAGATAAGCATGGCCTACGCGGTCTGAAATAATCTGATTTTTTAAAGTCCGTACAATGTGCTCCTGCCCTCTTACATCTTCAAATCGGGCAGGACGCCATTTGCGGTATAATGCTGTATATGCCATTTATGATTAATCTCCAAATGAAATTCCCATGAGCTTTGCTTCCTGAACCATCTCATCATCCGGCTGGATCATCTTAAGCTTTCCTGCAACATCTGCTAACGGAATCTTTGCGATATGATTGTTCTTCATACCTACCAGGTAGCCAAACTCTCCGTCTAAGATCATCTTGCCTGCTGCTGCACCAAGTCTTGTTGAAAGGACACGGTCATAAGGACACGGACTTCCACCTCTTTGCATATGACCTGGAACTGCTACACGCACCTCCTGTCCAGTCAGTTCAGAAATCTTTGCACCGATCTCGTAAGAGATAGATGGATACTGACGCGTTGCAATATATTTCTTATATTCTTTCTTTGAAAGTGCAGCCTGCTCCTTGGAGATTGCACCCTCAGCAACAGCAATGATTGAGAAACGCTTTCCTTCCTTAGCACGCTTATTTACAGCAGCTGCCACCTTATTGATATCATACGGAATCTCTGGAACAAGAATGATATCAGCTCCGCCTGCAATACCTGCATGAAGCGTAAGCCATCCTACCTTATGACCCATTACCTCTACGATAAAAACACGTCCGTGTGAAGCTGCAGTTGTATGAATACAGTCGATTGTCTGTGTAGCCAGATTTATAGCACTCTGGAAACCAAAAGTAACATCAGTTCCCCACAGATCGTTGTCAATTGTTTTTGGAAGTCCGATGACGTTAAGTCCTTCCTGACGAAGAAGATTTGTCGTCTTCTGGCTGCCATTTCCGCCTAATACTACGAGACAGTCGAGCTTTAGCTTCTTGTAGGTATTCTTCATTGCCTCTACCTTATCAAGACCATTCTCATCCGGGACACGCATCAGCTTAAATGGCTGTCTGCTCGTACCCAAAATCGTACCGCCATTTGTCAGAATTCCTGAAAAATCCTTTGATTTCATAATGCGGTAATCCTCATAGATCAGTCCGCGATAACCTTCGATGAAACCAATGATTTCAACATCCTTTCTCTGATTATATAGCGTCTTTGCAACACCTCTCATGGTTGCATTCAAGCTCTGACAATCTCCGCCGCTGGTTAACATTCCAACTCTCATTGTATCTTCCTCCTTATAATTTAGGATTTCAGCTATATCAATGGCAAAACTAACCCATCGTAGTTTTTATTATACAAAAAAAGAGCTGTCGATGCAACAGACAACTCCTAAAAAACTCTTTTTCTTTTGATATATCATTTTTTTGCGCATCCCGGCTTCGAATGCCACCCCCAGACGTTACCTCTGCAGCCTGCTCGGCTCAGGCACCCTCACGGCACACAAGAGATTCTGCTTAATGCTGCTTCGTTCCCGACCTGACATGGTTCACAGAGTCTTGTTGCGTAAGACCCAAACTTCAACGCCACTTACAAAGGGCAGCTCCACAAGTGAAACACCCTCAGCCGGGATATGACCCCTACTATAGCGGATTGAAGGTACAAGGCACCGCTACCGCCCCGGCTGCGCATCCATAATTGTATCGGATATTTCTTCGTTTGTCAAGGGGCGTTTCTTCTTTTTTACCCTGATACGTTTAAAAAACTCTGACAATATCTGCGAACATTCCTGTTCTAAAACACCCTTTGTGATCGGAATCTGATGATTAAACTGCTGCATATCAAGCAAATTTATAATTGAACCTGCACATCCTGCCTTTGCATTCATTGCACCTATCACCACACGATCAAGACGTGCCTGCACGGCTGCTCCGGCACACATCTGGCATGGCTCAAGCGTCACGTACATCGTACATCCCTCCAGACGCCAATCACCTAGCTTCTTCGATGCTTTTTTCATAGCCGCAAGCTCTGCATGACCAAGCACCGAACTTTCTATATTTCTCCTATTATAGCCTCTGGCAATGACTTTTCCATCACAAACGATAACGCAGCCAATCGGAACTTCATCAATAGCCGCTGCCTTTTTGGCCTGTGTAAGAGCCTGACGCATAAATTTTCGGTCTTCCTTTTCTCTAAGTCTTACCTGTTCTTCCAAAAGCTGCCCGTTCTCTGTTGTCATTGTTTTTCCTTTCTTATGTTTTTTGATCTATTTTTAACCAAATGCAGGATTCACCGTTTTTTGTTGATCTGCAACTGTCATCTTTGCTTCCTGTTTTTTCTCCTGATCATCTGCTGGAAATACAATCGGCACACACCAGTAGCCAAAGTCTCCTGTTGACGCTTTTTTTGATTTGACGGAGCGAAAACAATAAAAGCCAAACATCTGCGCCATCAGTTCCTCACTCTTTTCATAATTGCCAGGCACCCAAAGCTCGTAACGTCCTTGTGTGACTTTTGCAAATACAATATAACGGAACTTCACAAAACTGTACATCAAAAATCCATTATTGCTTAACATCCAATTTGGACGAGGAAGACGGCCAATATCTGCCGGCATTACCTTTAAACAAACTACTGTATCGCCTGGAAGCGTCTCAATATGCTGATATGCTGTACTTAACTGTGCCCAAACAGCATCTGCCTTGTCTTGTTCCTGTTCTATTTTGTTTGTTTCTTCGCTGTCATCCCCGCAGCAAACTTCCATCGTTTGAAGTTCTTCCTGAGACTGATTTTCTAAAACAAGCTCACTTTCAGACTGCACTGTTTGTTTTGCTCGATCCTTCTCAAACAGTGAAAGTCCAAAATACTGGTCATCCCAGACAGTTGCGTAGGCATTTGAAAACGGCTTCTGTCTGCCTGCTACAATTCCGCTAAGCTGCTCAAATTTAATCTCGCTTCCTGCAAGATAAACGCCGTTATTGATGTACTGGAGCTGTCCTTTTCCATTTTTTACAACCATACGGCCGAGCGGCACACAATCGCAGCCATCCTTTGTACGGTAAAAGCCAAATACATGCAAAATTTCAGCCTGCTCATTATTTTTTACAGACAGGAAAATACGCTGTATATCTCCTCTGATTTCTATCTTTGCAAACCCGCAGTTTTCCTTTTTTTGATCACCCTCATACTCAAAAAGATATGAGAGAAAGCGCTGATACTGTGCCATATTGATACCTTCCTTTCCTTATATGTATTCTAAATAAGTACATATGAAAGAAAGGTATTGTTTAGAACAATTTAATTCGCGCTTTTTGACAATGCATCAGAAAGTGCTGCAAACTGCTCAAGAGTCAGCGTTTCTCCACGCACATTTGCTGCTAAACCAATGCTTTCAAGCACAGCTGCAAGCTCTTCCTTTGATTTATTTAAACCGCCTACGTTATATAAGCCATTTACTAGTGTTTTTCTTCTCTGATTAAATGATGCACGTATAATGTCAAACATCAGCTTTTCATTTTTTACTGCTACTGGTTTTTTATGACTTGTAAGGCGAATAACAGCACTTCCGACATTTGGTCTTGGCATAAAGCAGTTTGGCGGAACATTTGCCACGATATATGGCTCTGCATAAAACTGCACTGCAAGAGACAGTGCACCATAATCCTTTCCGCCAGGAAGTGCCTGCATACGCTGTGCAACCTCCTTCTGTACCATAACAGTCACACTCTCCATAGGTACATGACTCTCAAATAATCCCATTAAAATTGGTGTGGTAATATAATATGGAAGATTTGCAACTACCTTGATGCGTTTTCCCTCACACTTTTCTTCCACTAGCTTGTTAATATCAAGCTTAAGAACATCATTATGAATGACCGTAACATTATCATATGCAGACAGCGTATCCTGTAAAATTGGTATCAAGTTGTCATCGATTTCAACTGCAAATACATGTTTTGCAGATTCGCACAGATATTGAGTCAGTGTTCCAATTCCCGGTCCGATCTCAAGTACATAATCCTCTGGTGTGATCTCTGCTGCACGCACAATCTTGTCAAGCACATGCGTATCAATCAGAAAGTTCTGACCAAATTTCTTTGCAAAATGAAACTGGTATTTCTGCAATACCTCTATTGTATTCTTTGGATTTCCTAATTCAGCCACAGTTTTCCTCCAATCGGTACAGTCTTTTGGCATTTGCAAGCGTTGTCATAATAACAGTTTCCTCAGACACCTGCTTGATCTGTGCCAGTTGTTTTACTACTTCTTTTAAATACATTGAATTATTGCGTTTTCCGCGATATGGCACAGGTGCCAGATATGGACTGTCTGTCTCAAGCACAATCGAAGAAAGCGGAATTTCTGATACCACCTCCTTAATTACCTTGGCATTCTTAAAGGTAACCACACCTCCTATTCCAATGAAAAATCCCATTGAAATATACTCCTTTGCCATAGGAGCTGCATAAGAATAGCAATGAATCACACCAGTATTTCCTGCCTTTGCAGCCTCCCTCATTATATCCATAGTATCCTTTGCTGCTTCTCTGCTGTGTATGATAACTGGCAGATCAACCTCTCTTGCTAGTTCAAGCTGGCGTTCAAACCATTTCTTCTGAACTTCTCTTGGTGAGTTGTCCCAATAATAATCAAGTCCGATCTCACCAATTGCCACTACCTTTTTTTCCTGTGCAAGGCTTCGCAGCGTTTCAATATCTTCCTCTGTCATATCAGCTGTGCTGTCTGGATGAACACCAACGGCAGCATATATCTGCGGCCACTTTTTTGAAAGTGCAACCGCACTTTTTGAGGATTTTACAGACGCACCAACGTCCGTGATACAACAAATGCCGGAGGAGAAAATCTCCCCCAGCAATGTATCGCGATCCTCATCAAATGCATCATCATCATAATGCGCATGAGTATCAAAAATCATTCTATATTCCTCTCTGTACAATCAAACAATTTATTCGATTGTCTCTGCAATCTCTGCTGCCGGTGCAGGCATTTCTACCGGATCAGTTGACGGTACATCTGGCTGTACCGGTATATCTGGCTGCGTGTCTGGCTGCGTTGGTGCATCTGGCTGTACTGGTATATCTGGCTGTGCCGGTGTAGCTGGCTCTGTTGGTACTGTAGACGGCTGTGTTGGCTCTGTAGCTGGCTGTGTTGGCACTGTAGCTGGCTCTGTCGGCACTGTAGACGGTTCTGTCGGCACTGTAGATGGCTGTGTCGGCTGTGTGGATGGCTGCGTCGGCTGTGTAGATGGCTGTGTCGGCTGCGGCTTTGGCTGTGTTGGTGCCGGTGACGTAGACGGCTGTGGCTTTGGCTGCGCCGGTGACGTAGACGGCTGTGTTGGACGTGTCGTATGTGTTTGTGCTGCCGTTGTCGTAGTCGTTTTCTCCTCTGCAGTAGTTGCCTTTGTCTTTTCTTCTGTTGTCTTTTCTTCGGTTGTCTCTTCCTCTGTACTGGTCTCTTCCTCTGTAGAAGTTTCCTCTTCTGTACTTGTCTCTTCTTCTGTGGAAGTTTCTTCCTCTGTACTGGTCTCTTCTTCTGTGGAGGTCTCCTCCTCAGTAGAAGTCTCCTCCTCACTTGACTGCTCAACAGTGACTGGAAGTTGTTTTTTCAAATCCTTTTTATTCGATTTCAGCATCATAACAGTTGCACTTCCTACAGCTGTAATTCCTGCTAAACAGATTACAATTAAACCAACAATAACACCATTTACTTTTGACTTTTTCTTTTTGTGTCTATCATCTTTTTCAGATGCAAAATATGCAGCATTAGCTGATGAATAGTAATCTTCATTATCATCATGATCCAAATTCGAAGAAAAACGTGAGTTATCAAGGCGATTCACCTTTAATATATGTTTTCCACCCTGAGACTCATTCATCTCTTCATCATCTTCTTCATAGTAATCATCTTCATTATCATCATCATCTACATAACCATCATCTGTATAGTTATCATCATAGTCATCTTCATCATACTCATTGGTATCATCAATATCATTTCCCAATGATAATTCATCATAATCCTGTAAATCTCTGCGTTTAAAAACGGTGCCTACGCTTGTAGCTGTTAAGTTTTTGCCACACACAGGGCAAATTCTAATTCCATCCTCAAGTTTCGCACCACATTTTGGACATATCATCCTCAAATCCCTTTCTCGTCAACTTTATTTTATTTTGCACTTTCTATTCTAAAATGTCTGTACAAAAATCTTACTGTTCAAGCTGGTTCAATGCATTCTCTACACGTTCGTAGCATGCCTGCACACCCGGCCACATCACCTTTGCCTTTTCCATATCACCTGCTCTTAAAGCCTCTGTGATCTCATAGCTTACTTCAAACAACGACTTAAAGCCCAGGTTTGCACAAATTCCTTTAAGTGTATGTGCCGCACGAAATGCAGTCTCTACATCACCTGCATCCATAGCCTGTGTTAACTGGCTCATGCTTGGATCCTTCTTAAACATTAATGCAAATTTTTGTACTCTAGCTTCACTCATGAGACGCTTGAGAACATCTTCATAATCTCCCCCCATCGCCTCATAGCACTCTTTTACTGTCATGTTCTCTCCAATCTATTGCTGTTACTGTAGTTTTCGTTTTCATTTTGTATTTTACTCTATCATTTATAAAATTTCAACCTGTTTTCGTTGCTTCTTATGAATAAAATATTATATTCACTACCGTGCTTTTTCAACAATTTTACTTGGATTATCTCTCATGATGCGACTTGTGTAAAGTCGCCCCATATGCTTTTTCAAATATTCACAGCACTCACCAAGATGTGGTGCTCGCCCCCTTAAATTATGAGTATCACTTCCAACATAATGAAGCATATCCTCCTGCATAAGCTTCTTGCAGAAACGCTGCGCACCAAGCCCATCTCTTCCAATAATGGCATCCGCATTTACCTGAACTTCGCATCCCATCTCAATAAGATCTTCAATCAGATCAAAATCTTTACGTGTTGCCCGGTAACGCTCAATATGCGCAATAATCGGACGATAGCCACTCATAAGCAGTGCATCTGCTCGCTCTTTCATAAATGCCCGCGTACTATTATGTGCAAATTCAGTAAGTACATATCTTGAATCTGCAAGTGTTGGTCTAAGATCATTGTCTAATGTTTCAACCATCTCCATATTGGCATGAAATTCACATCCTAAGTACAAACGAATATTCTTATACCGTGTCTCATACAGTAACTCGTCATATGCGTTCCAAATATCCTCCATATCCGGTTCAAACATTTCTTTTCGAAAATGCGGTGTCAAAATAATTGTCTCAACACCAGCTTCTATTTCCTTTTCAATTAACGCAAGGGCAATATCCATATTTTTAGCCCCATCATCCACTCCAGGCAAAATATGGCAATGAATATCATACAAATCTCTCATAGATTACTTTCCTTTACCTTAATTTCACAAAACTCTTTTCCTCTATTAAGGCAAAAAAGTTCCGTTTTTCCTTACATTTCAACATTATTCTAGCATTTGTTAAGTGTCCTTGTCAACCGCTGAAAACCAGAAGAAATCATTCTTATAAAAGGGTCGGAATAAGGTGATAAATATGCCAAAAGTGATTGTTTTTTGCACATGACTTTTGTATAATAATGCTGTAATTTGAGACTGGCAAAAATCGGCAGGCCAAATAATAAAAACAAATGAATGGAGGTTTCATTATGTTAGTAAACACAAAAGCGAGAGTCGGTGTATTTTCTATCGCATTAGGCGCATACCTTCCGCAGTTCCCATCATTAGTACCGGAGTTCGAGTCACAGTATGCAGCATTCAAAAAAACTCTTCCAGATACCGTAGAGGTTATTGACGGCGGAATGGTTACCACAAAGGAGCAGGCTATGGAAGCCGGAGATAAGTTCCGTGCAGCAGATGTTGATCTGGTATTTCTCCAGATGCTGACCTACGCTACCTCCTACAACATGCTTCCGGCAATCCGCGATCTTGACGTTCCGGTTGTTTTAGTAAATGTTCAGAAGTTAAAGGCATTAGATTATGAGCATACTGATATCGCATCCTGGCTCGGTGAAGGCTATGCCTGCGGTGCTGTAGGTGAGGCTGTTGCAGACCTTGAAAGAGCTGGAAAAAGACATGCTGTTATCACTGGTGTTGTTGAGGGCGGCGATCCTGGTGTTCAGGCAGAAATCGAAGACTGGTGTAAGGCAGCTCAGGTAAGAAGAAGATTCCGTGACACAAATATTGCACAGATCGGAAGACCGTATCCTGGTATGATGGATCTTTACATTGATGAGACAAATCTGTATAACAGAATGTTCTTATACACAAAGCAGTTTGACTGGGAAAAAATGTGGGCTATCGCAGACGATATTACTGATGAGGATGCGATCCGCGCAAAGGCTCAGGATATTCTGGATACCTTCGAGATCGAGGGCGGCGGCACCATCGAGAAGGTTTGGGATATGGCAAAATATGTTGTTGCTTTTGAGAAGTGGGTTAAGGATGAGCATCTTGGACTGATCGCATCTCACTATGACGGATTTGCACAGGGCAAGGCTGGTGTTCTTGACAGTATGCTTATTCCGGCATTCTCTATGTTAATCAAGCAGGGAACTGCATGTGCCGTAGAGGGTGACATGAAGGTTGCCATGGCAATGAGTATCTTAAAAACAATTTCTGGAACAGGACAGCTTTCTGAAATGTATTCTATCGACTTTAACGATGACATCTGTATCATTGGTCACTCTGGAAGCGGCGATGCTGATATCTCTGCAAAGAAGCCAACCATGAAGATCGTTAAGGTATTCCACGGAAAGACAGGCGGCGGCTATCTGACACAGTTCTATCCATATACTGGTCCTGTTACCTACCTGGCAATCACACAGGATGCTGATGGTCACTTCAAGTTTGTTGTAGCAGAAGGTGTAAATGAGGACGGACCGATCCTTTCCTTTGGTGATACAAACATGAGAACACGCTTTACCTGCGGTGCAAGAGAATTTGTAAATCGTTGGAGCGAGGCTGGCCCAACTCATCATATGGCAGCAGCAACTGGAAGACATATTGATACCATCTTGAAGGTAGCAAAGATCTTAAATGTTCCTGTTGAAATTGTAACTAGATAATTACAATTCAAAAATTTACACTTGCATTTTTTACAATACAAGAATATAATAAAACCCGTAACGGGGAGCTTGCCGTTTTGCAGGCTGAGAGTAGACGAAATGCGTCTTGACCCATAACCTGATTTGGATAATGCCAACGTAGGGATATACTATACGTGTTTTTCTTGTACAAAAAAACATGCGGATATGTCTTTTACAGGCATATCCGCATTTTTGGTATAGTGGATTTTTTCTGCTATTCCTTATAAAAAGGAGCGAGAATATGCTGAAAGAATGTTTCGACAACGTAAGAAAATCAGTACCGCTTGTACACAACATCACAAACTATGTGACTGTCAATGATGTAGCCAATATCATTTTGGCATGCGGTGCAAGCCCAATCATGTCCGATGAACCAGATGATGTTACGGACATTACCTCCATATGCAGCAGCTTAAACATCAACATTGGTACGCTGCATAAATCCAGCATTGAAGCAATGTATCTGGCTGGAAAAAGAGCAAACGAACTTGGTCATCCTATCCTTTTAGATCCGGTAGGTGCTGGTGCTTCTGCACTTCGCACAAATACTGCCGTTGGTCTTATGGAACAATTGCAGCTGACTGTAATCCGCGGAAACATCTCCGAAATCAAGACACTTGCCAATGGAAACGGCACAACAAAGGGTGTTGACGCTGATGTTGCTGATAAAGTCACAGATGATACCTTGGATGAGGCTATTCTGTTTGTAAAAAAATTTGCTGCGCAAAGCAAAGCAATTATCGCTGTTACCGGTGCTATTGACCTTGTCAGCGATGGAACACGCTGCTACGTGATTAGAAATGGCCGTCCAGAAATGGGACAGATTACTGGAACTGGCTGTCAGCTTTCTGGTCTTATGACTGCCTTTGTCGCTGCTAATCCATCTAATCAGCTTGACGCCGCTGCTGCTGCTGTCTGCGCAATGGGTCTTGCAGGTGAGATCGGCTACAGCCACATGAAAGACGGCGATGGCAACTCAACTTACCGAAACCGCATTATTGATGCTATTTACAACATGGACGGTGAGACATTAGAGAAGGGAGCCAAATATGAAGTGCGCTGATAAAGACCTTCTTTTATATGCCGTCACTGATCGCTACTGGCTTGGCAAGCGAACTCTTCACGATGTCGTTAAGGAAAGTCTTGACGGCGGCGTTACATTTGTGCAGCTTCGCGAAAAGCATTTAGATCAGGCTCATTTTCTTGAGGAAGCAAAGGATTTAAAGATGCTTTGCAAAGCATACAACGTTCCTTTCGTGATTAACGACAACGTTGATATTGCACTTGAAATGGATGCTGACGGCGTACATGTCGGACAAAGCGATATGGAAGCTGGCGATGTACGTGCCAAGCTTGGTCCTGACAAAATTATCGGCGTGTCAGCACAGACAGTTGAGCAGGCAGTTCTGGCAGAAAAACGTGGAGCTGATTATCTTGGTGTTGGCGCTGTTTTTCCTACTAATTCCAAAGATGATGCGACAGATGTCTCCTACGAGACATTAAAAGCTATCTGTCAGGCAGTCTCCATTCCCGTCATTGCAATCGGCGGCATTACAAAAGACAATGTAGAAGAACTATCTGGCAGCGGTATCTGCGGAATTGCCGTTATCAGTGCCATTTATGGTCAAAAAAATATAAAGGATGCAACTGCGAACCTTAAAATGGCAGTACAAAAAATAATTGATTAACACTATTATGCGGTCTGTTGGGGGCACCACCTCAGATCGCACTACAAAACGTTAATGAAAAAAAGGAGAATTTTATTATGAAAACAGCATTAACGATCGCAGGAAGTGACTCCTGCGGAGGTGCCGGCATTCAGGCAGATATCAAAACAATGATGGCAAATGGCGTATACGCTATGAGTGCCATCACTGCTTTGACTGCACAAAATACAACCGGCGTGACTTCTATTTTAAATGCAGATTCTAAATTTTTAGGAGAAGAGCTTGACGCAGTTTTTACTGACATTTATCCAGACGCTGTAAAAATTGGCATGGTTTCAGAAAGTGACCTGATCCGCATAATTGCATCAAAGCTTCGCCAATACAATGCCAAAAACATTGTTGTAGATCCCGTTATGGTAGCTACAAGCGGCGCAAAGCTTATCAGCGACGATGCCATTGATACGCTAAAGCAGGAATTATTTTCACTTGCTGATGTGCTTACGCCAAATATTCCAGAAGCCGAGGTTCTGACTGGACGAACCATCTCTAATGCCGAGGAAATGATTGATGCAGCAAAGATGATTTCAGAAACATACAACTGCGCTGTCTTATGCAAGGGTGGCCATACCATCAATGATGCCAACGATCTTTTATATGCAAACAATACTTATCGCTGGTTTTACGGAAAACGTATTCAAAATCCTAATACACATGGCACTGGATGCACATTGTCCTCCGCAATCGCATCGAATCTTGCAAAGGGATTTGATCTTGAGACATCTGTATGCCGTGCAAAGGACTATATCTCTGGCGCATTATCTGCAATGCTTGACCTTGGAAAAGGAAGCGGTCCTATGGATCATGGCTTTGCAATTGATACCATTTACACAAAGGAGGCTGACATCTAATTATGGAAAAGAAAACTTCTCTGTTTGAAAATGGTTTAATCTGGTTTGGTGCCGGTGTTTCAATTGCAGAAATTCTGACAGGTACCTATTTCGCTCCTCTTGGCATGGCAAAGGGTCTCGCTGCAATTTTAATTGGTCACGTAATTGGATGTATTTTATTATTTTTATCAGGTGTGATTGGCGGAACACTTAGAAAAAGTGCAATGGAAACAGTAAAAGACAGTTTCGGCATTCACGGTGGTCAGCTATTCGCAATCTTAAATGTACTTCAGCTTGCCGGATGGACTGCAATTATGATTTATGACGGTGCGCTGGCTGCACAGGGAATTTTCCAGGCTGGTCAGTGGATCTGGTGTCTTTTGATTGGCGTTTTAATTATTGTCTGGATAATGATTGGAATCACCAATCTTGGAAAATTCAATACAGTCGCAATGGCTGCCCTCTTTATTCTGACACTTATTTTAGCAAAAGTAATTTTCTTTAACGGATCTGCCTCTGTAGTTCAAGATGAAGCAATGTCATTTGGCGCTGCTGTAGAGCTTGCTGTCGCAATGCCTCTTTCATGGCTTCCGCTTATCAGTGACTACACACGCGAAGCAAAACAGCCAGTTAAAGCAACTGCTGTCAGCGCGATTGTATATGGTATCGTAAGCTGCTTTATGTATCTGATCGGTATGGGCGCTTCTATTTTTACTGGCGAGAGCGACATTGCTCAGATTATGGTAAAAGCCGGACTTGGCGCTGCTGGTCTTCTGATCGTTGTATTTTCTACTGTAACAACAACATTTCTTGATGCCTACTCAGCAGGTATTTCAAGTGAATCTATTGTATCTGGAATAAAGGGAAATTATGTAGCTGTTGCCGTAACTATTATCGGAACCATCGCGGCTATTGTATACCCGATGGATGATATCACTAATTTTCTCTATCTGATCGGATCTGTTTTTGCTCCGATGATCGCTATTCAGATTGCAGATTTCTACATTTTAAAGAGAAAATCTTCTGATGAACTGTTTAAGTGGCGCAATCTGTTTATCTGGCTGATTGGCTTTATCCTGTACCGTATTCTTATGCGTATAGACATCGTGTGCGGAAATACACTGCCTGATATGCTTATTACAATCGCACTTTGCCTGATTGCTGCAAAAATAGTAAAAGAAAAAAATTAAAATTTTAGGGAGGCAATTATGAAGCAAATTTTAAAGCAAGATTATAATGCACTCATTTTAAAATCAGTTAAAATCACTGCCGGCGCAATTTTAGCCATTCTTTTTGCCTCCTGTCTTAACTTAAAGTACAGCGCTACAGCTGGCATTATCACAATTTTAAGCATTCAAAATACAAAAAAGGAAACCATACAGACTGCACTTGCAAGAGGCGAAGCCTTTTGCTGTGCACTGTTAGTTTCCTTTTTATGTTATAATTTTTTCGGCTATACAACAGCAGCTTTTGGCATCTATCTGTTAATATTCACAACACTTTGCCTCACTATGAAATGGTCATCAGCAATCGCCATGGATTCTGTTCTCATTACACATTTTTTAGCTGAAAAAACAATGAATATTCCCATGATTACAAACGAGATCAGTCTGTTTGTAATTGGTGCCGGAATCGGAGTCCTTCTTAATCTTAGTCTTCGTCCAAAGGAAAATGCATGGAAAGATAAAATGGCCAAAGCAGATGAGTCCATTCGTGCCATTATTAAAAGAATGGCAGAGCGCATCAGAACACTAGATCGTACAAACTACGATGGATCCTGCTTTCTTTTGCTTGACAAACAGCTAAGTACTGCAAAAAATCTTGCACTCACAAACATGGATAACACACTTGGCACACCGTCCTGCGCCGAACTTGACTATGTACAAATGCGCGAATTTCAAAGTCAGGTGCTTCGTCAAATATATAACAGCATTCAGATGATTGCATATCTTCCAGACCAGGCTCCAATCATAGCTGATTTTTTCGAAAGGATCAGCCAGGAATATGCTAAAACAAATGATGTGAAATCACTTCTTGATACACTTCATGAATTGATTCTTTCCATGAAAAATGAAAAACTCCCCACAAAACGTGAGGAGTTTGAAAGCCGGGCTGTTCTTTTCTATATTTTAAAACAGCTTGAGGAATTTCTTATTTTAAAACGAAATTATGTCGAGCGCTGGCACTAATTTTTATCATCCGGAATCAGCCATAACCGTTTTGCAGCTGTCTTTGCTTCGCTTCTTCTGCTTACATCAAGCTTTGTCAAAATATGGCTCACATGTGTTTTAACAGTTGGAAGCTTTATATCCATAATTTGCCCAATCTGTGCATTGCTTTTGTCTGCACAGATAAGACGAAGAATCTGAAGCTCTGTTGCCGTCAGTTCATTTTCCATTGACAGATGCGGCTGCAAAAAATCAGGATAAAATGATGCCTCTACTCTTACATCTTTTATCAGTCGCGCAAACCATTCATCATCATTTTTATACTCTGTCTGTTCAAGCAGTGAAAGTACTGCTGCGCCGTATACACTTATAGTTCGTATAAAGCCAAACTCCTGCGCTGCATCAAGCGCTGAATTTAATTTTTCCTTCCAAAGAGAATCCTTTTTTCTGTACAGTGCAATCGCCTCCAGCACATTAATATGAATCCCATCTATATATCTTGAACAATCCTTACAATATGACTCCAATGGTGCGAGTGTCAAAAGTACTGCATCCGGCATTCCGAGTGCAAGCTCTGCCATCGCCTGTGTAAGATATTGATAACGCTTTAAAACATTTAAATGAAGCGGATCCTTCGGTGCCTTCTCCCGATACCAAACCCGAACTCGCTCAAGATCATCCATATGAAGCCAAATACGGCAGATTACCGCATCCATATTATGGAAGAAACGCGTATGACCATTTTCCTCAAAACGCTCTCGAATCATCTGTACTGTCCGAAGCGCATCCTCTGCACGTCCTAATGCAATCTGGCTGCGCGCCAGCAGACCAACCATTGCAAACTCAATATCCGGCGTTCCCTTTTTTTGTACCTCTCCAAGCTGAGAAACAAGCAAAAGAATACGCCCAGAAATATCCTCGCCTTTTTCAAACTTACTCTCTGCAATTGCACAGTCTGCCAGACTTACTCCGTCCTTCCCCAAAACAGTCTCTACCGGAATGCGTATTGTCCTATAAAGAAGATCATCCTTTTTGCTCCACGGTGAAAAATCCTTGCCGCCATTCATAATGCTTGGTAGCGTACTCGTCACGGAAAATGGTGGAAGTTTCACTTCCCTATTAGTAATCAATCTAAATACAGAAGGAATAATCTGAATCAATTTGTCAGTGTTTCTCTGAGGAAGTGAAATATCCAGCCATGCAATTCGACTTTTGATCTGACGAAGCACAGCATCCTGCTTTTTACACTTTGCTGCAAATTGTTCCAGCTCATGATACCAGCGCTCCGAATTTTCATAATCTGTGCTAAGCGCGCAAAGCATACTCATTCCCTGCATCAGTGACGGTGATTCTAAAATTTCTGACTCCGGCAAACTGCGATAATATTTCTCCATCTCACTGTAATGTCCCATTCCAGGATGGCTCTCTCCGTTTCGAATCAGAATTTCCGACACCTTTGAGTGATCTTTTCCTCTGCTATAGCAATCAAGCGCCTTTTCATAATCTCCATTTAACTCATAATACATGCCGCCCCGCACAAGCACCGTATTTTTCTTTTGCGAACTATATTCGCGCTCAAGCTCCCATAAAAGGAAATCACGAAATTGCGGCCAAAAACGAAATTGACGAATCCCATCATAAAGAAGCATTGTTGTATTTTTCTGAATCCAGTCTAACAGTTCGCCTGTATTCGGATCACCGCTAACCATTCTCGCAAGCTCATAATCAAAATTATCAAACGATGCCAGTTCAAGCAGGAAACGGCGTATTGGCAAATCAAAGCGCTGGTAAATTGCTGCTTCAAAGTAAAGAAATACCTCATGATATGCTTCCTTTACAATGTCCGAATTAAATACACACTGACCATCTGCACGATTCATACATTGAAGTGTAACAACAACGCCTAAAGGATGGCCAATTGCCTCTTTAAGGATTTCATTATTTTCGCTGTCTGTCAGCTTAATATTATATCCCAAAAACAATTGTCTAATATCATCTCTGTCAAACAAAAGATCTCTCGCGTCAATAACAATCATATCACCAGTATACTGAAATGCCCTAAGCACACCTGGCACAGAACCTCGCGACAGCAGCACAAATTTTTTCTGCGGATTATCACGAATTACTTCATTTAATTTTTGCAGATCCTCATTCTCCTGAAATTGCTGAAGATCATCAATCACCACAATGTCGCGATTTAATTTGATCTCTGGCAGTATTCCATCTGTCTCCAAGCCACTTATCAATTCAATTTTTTTTCCGCGAAGAAGCTCAAAAGCCACCGTGGTTTTTCCAAATCCACACGGTGCACCAAAATACAAAATGCGTCCATGATCCATAAACTCATCAAATTTATTTTTTATTGCCTTTTTTATAACCACATATCTATCCACAGAATCCTCCTATCTTTTTAGTTAATAGTTACAGTTTTTATAAATAAAATACGACTTTTTAGCCAACTCTAATTTAAATTATACCGTTTTTATAAAAAATGTAAATCATTCTAAAGTATTAAAAATGACAAAAAGGCTGATCCACTTTCGCGAATCAGCCTCCTGGGTGTGTGTCGAATATGGAAAACCAGCGTAATTAATCTGCAATCTCAGTGGAAACTTCCTCGGAAGGCTCCTCATAAGATACCATGCTGGTGTAGTACAGCGAAGCAGCATTTTTCACAACATCGCGAAGTGATACAAAGCTTTCAGGTGATGTAAACTCAGCAAATTCACCATCAGTAATGGAAGCAATACCAAGCTGAACACCAATTGCATCCTCACCCTCTGATGTTGCTGAAAGATCAAGCAGTACTGCAGATACGCCATCTGCTGAATCAATAGAAAGTGTACCCTCAAAATCAGCATACTCTAATGCTGATGAAAGAAGCTCAGCAAATGAAATATCAGAAGACTCATCTGATCCCATAGAGAACTCTTCCTCAACACCAGTAAATAACGCATCTACCAGTTCAGAAACAAGTGCAACACTATCTTCCTCTGAAAGCTCAGGATCAGCTTCTCTAAATCCCTCTGCTGCTGCCAGTATGTAATCATAAACAAATTCAAGTCCTTCTATGTCTTCTTCTGCGGATTCACCATCTGTTCCTTCCACAGATGCCATTGCCTCATCAATACTCTGAGCGATTGTAAGAAGAGCATCATTGTTGATTGCGATCTGAACACCAGTATCAGTCTCAACAGTCTCTAAATCTGCCAGATTATCAGTAATTGCTGTCAAAATTGTATCAAGCTGGCCATCATCTGATCCTGTCGGAGCAGGTATTTCAATCCAAGACTCTGTAATTCCTACCATAGAAAGCAGCTCAGTCATACTGTCATCTGCTGTAAGCTCACTATATATGTTTACAATCTCTTCTACATTTAAATAAACATCCTCACCACATACACGAAGCACATCATCAAAACCATAAACAACAGGTTCTTCTGTGCCCATCATTGATGCTGGGAGAGTCACTGATACAGAAAAAGAGCTGTCTCCACTTTCATTATAAACAGCTGTGATATCAGCACTCAGCGTTTCTCCATCCTGTGTAAGAGAAAATGAAATCATATCGCCATAAGTTACAGGTGTCTGTGCTGCCTCGTCTGCAAAGATTACACCTGCCGGGCTCATCGCAAGGATACCACTCATCATCGCTGCTAACGTTCTTCTCATCTTCATAAAGAAATCCTCCAATCAAATTAACTAGTACTAGTTATTTTTTGTTTTTACTGTACTTTTCATTATAGAGAACTTCTAAAAAATGTAAATCATACCAAAGTATGATATCACATTTTTTCCAAAAACGCATATTGACTCATATACAATTCCTTATAATAGCCATCCTTTGCCATCAGCTCATCATGCGTACCCTTCTCCAAGATATTTCCCTGGTCAATATACATGATACAGCTTGAACTTTTAATAGTTGACAGACGATGGGCAATGATAAAGGAAGTTCTGCCCTTTAATAATTCCTGAAGACCCTGCTGTAAAAGTAACTCTGTCTCTGTATCTATGCTTGATGTTGCCTCATCGAGAATCAAAATCTTAGGATCGGCAAGCAGCGCTCTCGCGAAGGAAATAAGCTGTCTTTGTCCTGCCGACAGACGGCTTCCGCGCTCATTTACCTGAGTCTGGTAGCCATTTTCCATACTCATAATAAAGTCATGCGCACAAACTGTCTTCGCTGCTCTGATTACATCTTCATCGCTTGCTTCCCTGTTTCCATAGCGGATGTTATCCATTATTGTTCCTGAGAAAATAAAGCTGTCCTGCATCATAACGCCCATCTGTTTTCTCAGTGATTTGATCGTCACACTGTTAATATCAATTCCATCAATTAAAATCTTTCCAGAATCGATATTGTAGAAGCGGCTGATCAGATTTACAATTGTTGATTTTCCTGCTCCTGTCGGACCTACGATTGCAAAACTGTCTCCTACGTTTGCCTTAAAATTTACATCATTTAAGATACGTACACCTGGCTCATAAGAAAATACAACATGAGAAAACTCTACCTCACCCTTAATCGGCGGCATTTCCACGGCGCCAGGAGCGTCCTTTACATTAACTGGCTCATCAATAGTCTCAAAAATACGCTCCAGATATGAGATTGCTGTCAAGAGTGAATTATAAAAGGAAGCCAGCGTATTGATCGGATTCCAGAACTGGCTGATATAAATTGTCAATGCCGTCAGAGCACCGACACTAATTATATCATTTCCGCCCATAATCCAATGAATACCAACCCAATATACAGCTGCCGTCGCAAGGATTGATATAAACTGAACAGTCGGTCCAATCATAAAGTTATACTTGATAACGCTCATCCATGCCTTTCGATAGCTTCCGCTTAAATTATTGAATATGCCAAGATTCTTATCTTCTCTTACAAATGCCTGTGTAACACGCACACCATTGATGCTCTCTGCAATATAGGCATTCAAATTTGACTGCTTATTGCTTGCAAGCTGCCATCCGCGGCGCTGCTTTTTCTTTACAAAAAGCACGATTGCAAGAAGAATAGGAAGACCGCACATACAAATTAAAGTAAGCGGTACGCTATAATAAAACATAAAACCTAAGATAAAAAACAGTGAGCAGCAGTCTGTTATTGTATTTACAATACCATTTGACAGAAGATCACTTATGTTGTTTACATAGTTGACAATACGCACCTGAATCTTTCCATGCGGACGGCTGTCATAATAAGAAAATGGCAGCTCCTCCAGATGAATAAACAATTCTCTTCTTAACTCATGAATTATGCCCTGACCAATCTGAGATGTCCACTTAATCTTTATGCGAAGAATATAAGCTGTTGCCAGAATTATCAAAGCTGCAAGTGCCGCCATCAAAAGGATTCCCTTTTTGTCATGATTTGGAATGTAAATATCCATTACGCGCTGCATCAGCACAGGAATAACCATGCCAAGTGCAGATGAAAACAGCATCAGCATTATTGTCATAATCAGCTTTTTTCTATAACGGCCTACATAACTAAATAATCGCTTAATCTGCTTCATGTCAAATTTAGTTTCGAGTGTCTCATCCACGTCATATTTATTTCGTGCCATTATGCCTCACCCCTTCCCTTTTCTGCGCGAACCTTCTTAAAGCGGTCAAACTCACCATATTGATGATGAAATACAGTTGAATAATAGCCCTTTTTTGCAAGCAGCTGTTCATGTGTTCCTCTCTCGACAAGACGGCCATTATCAAGTACAAGAATCTGATCTGCATGTATAATAGAAGATATACGATGAGCAATGATAAATACAGTGCGCTCATCCGAGATTTTCTTTAATTCATTCTGAATCATGCTCTCCGTTTCCATATCAATTGCAGAGGTTGTATCATCAAGAATAATTATTGACGGATCCTTTAAAATTGCGCGTGCAAGCGAAATTCGCTGTTTCTGTCCGCCTGACAGACCTACACCGCGCTCACCAATAATCGTATCATATCCTTCTGGCATCTCCCTGATAAATTCATCAGCATTTGCAATCTTTGCCGCTGCCTGCACCTGCTCAAATGTACAGTCTGGATTTCCGTAAGCGATATTTCCCTCGATTGTATCTGAGAACAAAAATACATCTTGCATCGCAATTCCAATATTTCCGCGAAGCGTCTGGAGATCCAAATTTCTAACATCAATATCATCGACAAGCACGCGTCCCTGATTAACATCATAAAAACGGCAAATCAAATTGATAAGTGATGACTTTCCAGAACCAGTCGCACCGATGATACCAACGGTCTGGCCTGGCTCTACATGAAAGCTTATATCCTTTAACACAGTATCATCATTTGTATAATAATTTACATGATCAAAGGTAACACTGCCCTTTAGCTTTCTTTTTTCTACAACATGCTCTGGCTGCTTGATATCTGGCTCAGTTGTATAAACCTTATAGATTTTTTCAATTGCGGTAAGAAAGCGCTGCAAATCATTGATGATCCATCCTGCCTGACGAAGCGGACTGTTAAGCATCCATAAATAACCGTTAACAGTTACCATGTTTCCTATAGTCATCTCTCCGTCAATTACCATAAAACCACCCATGATCATAAGGATAATAGTCAGACACTGAGAAAGAATCTCAAACATCGGAATATATTTCATCCAGATCGATGCGGCATTTAACTGTGCATCACGATATCCATCATTCTCGCGGTCGAACTTTTCAAGCTCATAATCTTCCTTTGCAAATGCCTTTACAACACGGTTTCCTGCGATTGTCTCCTGTGCAAATGCATTCAAACTAGAGAAACAGTCACGCACCCTGTCAAAGGCCGGCTTAATATGACGTCTCTGGCTCAGTGTCACTGCCAATGTAAACGGAAGTACGATCAGCATACAAAGTGCCATTTTAACATTAACAGAAAAGATCATCACAAGTGCCATCAAAAATACAAGAATATTCTCAAAGCTAAAATAAATAACATGAGAAACCATGTGACGCACTGCATCCATATCTCCTGTCTGTCTGGACATAAGATCTCCTGTGCGGTTCTTGTTGAAGAAGTTAAAATCCTCCTTCATCAGCTTACGATATGCTTCTTCCCTCATGTCGTAGACAAGTCCCTGACTGGACGACTCAAAACACATTAAAAATGTGAAGCGCAGCAGCGATCGAACAAGCGTCACACCAATCATAATAAGCAGCAAAATACCAAGCTTTTCATAATGCTGCCCCTCAATAACCTCATCCACAATCATACCAGAAATCTGTGGGTTGATCAAAACAAGTAGCGATGTGATAAACACTAAGATCAAGCCTACGATCATTCTTACGCGGTATTTTTTTAAAAAAGATAAAAACCAGCGTATGTATCCCATATTTCTCTCCTCCTTTTTGTAGTTTTTACAGTTCACGCGTCATGCTAGCTGTCTCAGTAAACTGAGACGACAAATTTCTATGCAAGCATGAAATTTGACAGATCAGCAGGACGAAGTGGACGCCCGTTCATGAACAAAACAAAGTTGCGCGCAAACTTGTTTGCGATTAGCAACGACGCACGGAACGTGCGGTTTTGCGAATGGGTGTCCAGTAAACTGTAACACCGTGCTTTCATGTTACTCTAATATTTTTAAAATAAAATGTACTTTTCTTGAAAATTGATGTATAATAATCAAATCAAGCTTTATCGTTTTTAGGCATTTTTATTTTTAAGGAGGTTTACTTTACTGTGTGTGATACGTACGACATTACTTATTCTGACTTAAATCCAACTTTATATTTCGCCGGTAAGCGCACGGTGACAGAATCAAATTTTTCTCATACGCATGATGCACCTGAACTCTTTATAGTGTTATCTGGTGATCTGGCAATCTGGATGGATGGAACTACCACTCCACTTACAGCCGGTGATATTGTCTGTGTACCGTCGCACATACCGCACCGTACACTGCCGACAGTGCATGATAACCCTGCCATTTTATTCTTTACTTCATTTTCAAACTTTCACTTTAAGGGAATGGAACCAAATCATCTTGATTTTCCAGGCGGCTCATCTGTACTTCACACGGACGGTCTTGTCCGTCAGGATATCACAAATTTGTGTCTTCGTATGATATCTGAGCGCTACAGCAATCAAGTCGGTCAGTACTTTATGCAAAAGGCATATTTGACGCAGCTTCTTATGACAATCATCCGTCAGATCACTGTTCCACCAAAACAAAGCTGTTCTCCTGTCACCTTTGAGACACACCATAAAACATATGTGGTGAGCGAGATCCGCCAATATCTGAGCAGTCATTATGCGGAAAAGATTTCACTTGATCTGATTGCCCGAAATATGTATTTAAGCTCTGCTTACATATCAAAGATTTTCAAAGAAGAGACTGGCGAAGCTCCGATCAACTATTTGATTAAAATGCGCTTAGAGCGCGCCCGCATTCAGCTTGAATCTGATAACGGACAAAGCATAAAAGCCATCTCAAACAGCGTTGGCTATGATGATGTTTACTATTTTAGTAAACTTTTCAAGAAATATTATGGCATGTCTCCAGTTCACTACAGAAGTAAATACAGAAAAGTAGTGTAAATAAAGACCAGGGGGACAGGTACGATGGCTTAACGTCACGCGTACCTGTCCCCCTGGTTTTGTTTTTTATAATCCAATCCAGCTTCTTAATACTCTAAAGTTTGCCGGTCCCTGATTAAAGAGAAGGTCTAACAGATTAGCTTCACTATAGTTTTCTCCCTGATTGGCAGCCATTGTTGACTCAATCTCTGTGATCTGCAAATAGTCAATCGCTGCAGCTGCATATTTTCCAGGATTCTTTAAAACCATCTGATATACACTTGATCCATAGCTGCTTCCGCCTGCTTCGCCAAAATAAGTTGTGCAAAGATCTGTTACCTCTGCCTCTCCCCAGCCGCCTGCATGTACAGAAATATCAGCAACACCATACAGTGCATACGTCATTCTCGTCGATGCAATCAGATAATTTCTTAAATTATCATCTAATCTATCATCGTTTAAATAAGCTCGAATAATACCAAACTCAGTCCAGCCATTTACAAAACCATTGCATACAAGATTTTTCTTAAGCGTGCTTGAAGATGCACTGACTGTATCATATGCATATGCATCATCAGGTTCCTGCTTTGTAAAGCTTGCTGCTCCTACCTGAAGCGTTGAATCAACACCCATTAAGTCATTCATAACCTGATAATTACCGTTTGCTTCATTTGCCAATGTCTCACGGAAATCGCCCCAGGTTCCATCTACACCACTATACTTTTGCAGCAGATAGTTGTAGTAATCAACACCACCCTCAACACTGCAAAGTGCAGCATCAGCTGCGGCTGCTGCCACACTGTCATACTGCTCGCCATCCATCTCAACATTTAACGCGTCAAGCAACGCATCATATGTCTTTGCCTGTACCTCAGTCAGATGTGTTCTGTCATACGTCTGCAGCTCCGCAAGTGTTCTTGTAAGATTCTCACTCTCGCGCTTTAAATAATTGCTGTTTTGTGCTACAGCCTCATTCAGATTGGTGATAAATTCATCAAAGTCAGACTGCTCTATCGCATGATTGCTGTCATCATCCTCATTGCCAGCCTGAGAATTATCACTTTCTGCTCCAGTCTGTGCTTCTTCTGACTGCTGTTTGTCTGCATCTGCCTGCTCACCAGTCTGTACTTCACCATTTACATCGCCTGTTTCCTTTGGCTCATTAGAAGTTCCTTTTGTTTCATTTTCTTTCGTTCCTGCTTCCTTTGTGCCCTGCTCTGCCACGCTCTTTGTCTGACCTAGTGACATTGCAATACCGCCTGCTGTCAATCCGGCAACCAAGACAACTACCAGTACAACCGGCAGCCACAAACGCATCATCATAATTCTGTGCTTCTGCTTTCTAAGCCTTTTTCTATCTTCTGAATTCATACAACAATCCAGCCTTTCTCTTTTTCTAAATTCTTTACTGCGCTGCTTTTGCCTGACACAAAGCGACACAGTAACCTATAATCACAGTATAGCATGATTTTTCAATACAGACAATTGCTTTTCTCACGTTTTTCTTGCAATCTTTCGTTTCGAGTGGTATCATAAATTATATCTGTGCTGCATTTTCAAGCCCTTTGTAAATTCGGGCCGTACAAATAGCATCACTGTGAAAAAACAGACCGCTTCTGCGGCAGAAAGTGAGAAAAACACCATGAAGAAACCGTATTACATCACCACGGCCATTGCTTACACTTCCGGCAAGCCGCACATTGGAAACACCTACGAAATCGTGCTGGCAGATTCCATTGCCAGATTCAAGCGAATGCAGGGCTATGATGTGCGCTTTCAGACAGGTACGGATGAGCATGGTCAGAAGATCGAGTTGAAAGCTGCTGAGGCTGGAAAAACACCAAAGCAGTTTGTTGATGAGGTGGCAGGCGAGATCAAGAAGACCTTTGACCTGATGAACACATCCTATGATAAATTTATCCGTACTACTGACGACTACCATGAAAAGCAGGTTCAGAAGATCTTTAAGAAGCTTTATGACAAGGGCGATATCTACAAGAGTGAGTACGAAGGTATGTACTGTACTCCGTGTGAATCCTTCTTCACAGCTTCTCAGTTAGTTGACGGCAAATGCCCAGACTGTGGACGCCCATGTACACCAGCAAAGGAAGAAGCTTATTTCTTCCGTATGAGCAAGTATGCAGATAAGCTTATTTCTTATATTAATGAGCATCCAGATTTCATCCAGCCAGAATCCAGAAAGAATGAGATGATGAACAACTTCCTTCTTCCGGGACTTCAGGATCTGTGCGTTTCCCGTACCTCATTTAAGTGGGGCATTCCGGTAGACTTCGATCCGAAGCATGTTATCTACGTATGGATTGATGCACTTAGCAACTATATCACCGGACTTGGCTTTGATCTCGATGGAAACAGCGACCCGATGTTTGAAAAGTATTGGCCGGCTGACCTTCATCTTATTGGAAAGGATATTCTTCGTTTCCACACCATCTACTGGCCAATCATGCTGATGGCTCTTGATCTGCCGCTTCCAAAGCAGGTATTTGGTCATCCGTGGCTGCTTCAGGGCGATGGCAAGATGAGTAAGTCAAAGGGAAATGTAATCTACGCAGACGAGCTTGTTCATTTCTTCGGTGTTGATGCCGTTCGTTATTTCGTTCTTCACGAGATGCCATTTGAAAACGATGGTGTAATCTCATGGGATCTGATGATTGAGCGTATGAACTCTGACCTTGCAAATACACTTGGTAATCTTGTAAATCGTACCATCTCCATGACAAATAAGTATTTTGACGGTGTTGCCGTAAACTATGGCGTAAGCGATCCTGTTGATGAATCCTTGTTTGAGGTTGTTACCTCCACCGCTTCTAAAGTTACAGCTCGCATGGATAAGCTTCGCGTTGCCGATGCAATTACAGAGATCTTTACTCTGTTCAAGCGCTGCAACAAGTATATTGATGAGACAGCTCCGTGGGTACTGGCAAAGGATGAATCAAAGAAAGAGCGTCTGTCTACCGTTATGTACAACTTGATCGACAGCATCTTAATCGGTGCTTCCTTACTTGAGCCATTCATGCCAGAGACTGCAAAGAAGATTGCTGATTCCTTAAATGCACCACTTCGCACAATGGATCAGGTTTCCACAATGGGCACCTACCCATCTGGAAATAAGGTAACTGATCAGCCGCAGATTCTTTTTGCACGTGTTGATGCAGAAAAGATGATGGAAGAAGTTAACGCACTTATGGAGTCCAAGAAGGCTGCTGCAAAGGACGCTTCCGAAGAAACTGCTGAGGCAAAAAAAGAAGATGAGGCTGTTATCGACATCGAGCCAAAAGAAGAGATCACATATGAGGATTTCTCAAAAATGCAGTTCCAGGTAGGTGAGATTATCTCCTGTGAAGCAGTAAAGAAGTCCAAGAAGCTTCTGTGCTCTCAGGTAAAGATAGGATCTCAGGTAAAGCAGATCGTTTCCGGTATCAAGGCTCACTACACACCAGAAGAAATGGTTGGCAAGAAGGTTATGGTTCTTGTAAACTTAAAGCCGGCAAAACTTGCAGGTGTTTTATCTGAAGGTATGCTGTTATGTGCAGAGGATGCAGATGGAAATCTTGCACTGATGACACCAGAGAAGAAAATGCCAGCTGGCGCTGAGATTTGCTAAATCAGTTCACACGTCACACTAGATTTGACAAATTCCATGCTTGCATGAAAATTTGTCAAATTGGTGGGACGAAGGGAACGCCATCTCATGAGCAAAACAAAGTTGCATAGCAACGACGCACGGAACGGGCGGTTTTGTGAATGGGCGTTCTGTGAACTGATAACCAAGCCAGGGGGACCTGTCCCCCGGCTTTTTTTACATAACATAATATCCCACAAATAATAATTCACAATTCCCACATTTTCAAATATTCATACAGTTCATCAACCGTCTCAAATCCCATTTTTCTATACATTTCTTTCGGTGTATCGTCCGCATCTGCATGTAGGAACATCTCTTCCTTAAATTGAGACGCGATGTGTTTCATGAGTGTGGTCGCCACGTAACGCTTGCGAAATGCTTCCCTTACAACAAGAGCATCCATCACCACATAGCCATCTATCGCACATGCATAACAAGAACCTGCTACTTTCCCATCCAGATATGCCACATAATAATGAAATCCCGGTGTCTCCATAGCCTTTTTTACGTAACGCACATCACGTCTTCTGATAAAATCTTCGCCGTAGTCTGAAGCAAAAGTTTCGATATCAATTTGAAGCAAATCGGCTAATACATCGCTAGAAGCACTGTCATGGATTATTACGTCAGGGTTACACTTCCATGCCTCTATATTCTTCTGCTTATTTCGCAAAAGCATCGTTTCTGTGCAGCATTCCTCCAAAGAAAAGCGTTCGGTCAAAGCCTCATCTAATTTTTCTCTTGTATCGAGCTTTAGAAAGCCTCTGCCGAGCTGGCGCTGGTATGCAATTGCCTGCTCTAGTTCTTTGTCTGTTGGATCATCTAATAATGGCACAAATTGGTTGTGATCATACATATCATAAAGATCATCATCCTGCCATTTTTCCAGATGCTCAGAAAATGCACATTTCTGTGAGAACAACATTTTAAAGCTTCGCTCTGCCTTGCGAATCCGCGAGATTTCATCCATCAATGCAAAATCTACAAAGTGTTCTTTTGTCAGCTCATAATCGACCACACTCTGTTTCTCACCAACCTGATCAATCCACGCATCCATTCGGATATTCACTTTTTGAAATCCCAACCGCTCATAGACATGCTGTGCTCGCTTATTTTTCAGATTTGTATCCAGCACAATCTTTGTATAACCACGTGAAAACAATTCTCGAATCAGCATACTTAGCACAATTTTCCCAAGTCCTTTTTCCTGAAAGGTAGAATTGCAAATTTTAATTCCAATATCTGCTGTACGATTTTCTATCGTATCTTCTCCAGTTTCCTCTAAGCTATCTCCCAGATTAGCATAGCTCATTTCTCCAATTCGATTTCCATCATACCAGATAACCAAATGCCTTCTTGTATCGTCGCTGTCTGCTGCGATCTGCTTTTGAACCTTTTTCTCGTTTGTCCCAAGTCCGTTTGGAAATCCAGCATGAGCCATTACCGCACCATCATTCCACCAGCTGACAAGCTGCTTACAATCTTCCTGCTCTGCATTTTTAATACAAAGCTTTCCCTGCTCTAATCTCATTTAATTCACCTTCCTATTCTGTTTTACAAAATCAATAAATGCCTCTGCCGCATGTGACAAGGTACGGTCTTTCTTCCAAATCAACGCATAAAATGCCTTCGCGTCTGGGTGATTGATTTGTCTAATACATACTTCGCAGTCCCGTACAAGTGATGATATCGACTCTGGATAAATCGCAATTCCAACTCCATTCTTGCTGAGTTCATAGGCATTCATCATATGCGCCACTCTTCCGCGAATAATCGGCATACTCTGCGGATCTGAAAACCATCCATGAATTTCACCCTGACGCGACTCACGTGACGGAATCAAAAGATCATATGGAAGCAGAGCATTTGGATTGATCGGCTCATTTGTCTCGGAGTAAAGCGGATGACCTTCTGGAATCATCGCCACCCACGGTTCTTCATATACCTCTAGCACATGAAACTCCTCCGTATTAAATGGCGCCGTGATCATTGCAACTTCGCATAAACCCTTCGCGACGCGGTTGTTCACATCGTCTGTATTTCCATTCCACAAAATATACTGCACATGCGGATGCATCTTCTGAAACTCTGAAATCCAATGTGCAAAAAGATGAGGACCACATCCCTCAACAGATGCAATGTAAAGTGTTCCCTGCAAGCCCTCTTTTCGGATTCTCACTTCTTCCTCCGAACGGTTCACCAGATCAAGAATCTGCGATGCGTACTGCAAAAACAGTTCTCCCTCTTCCGTGAGCTTTACCTTGTGCGGTGAGCGCTCAAATAATTTTGTGCCAAGTTCCTCCTCTAAATCCTGAATCTGACGGCTGAGCGGTGGCTGAGCTATCGCAAGTTTTTCCGCTGCTCTTGTAAAGTTTTTCTCCTCTGCCACTGCCTTAAAATACCGGATATGACGAAGCTCCATCGAATCACCTGCCTTTCCAAACAAACCTACCAAATCATTCTTGACCTTTTTTGATCTTATTTTATCGGTCACAACAATTTGCTTTCGTAGTAATTCCTCTTCATAATAACATGTATAATCGCCCTCTTACAATACTCAAAAAGTATTATTATACATTTATTATATGTATTTCACATTTTCATTGCCGTGTGCTACTATAAAACCATCAAGAAGAGATCCGGCCGGTCTCCAAAAAAGAACCAACTCATTACTCCACTAGTATAGAGTTAATGAAAGAAAGAGAGGTATTTATTATGAAGAAGATTTTAGATAAGGTCAACGAATTTTTTAAGGAATACTATGTAAGCTTTGGTGAGAGAATCTGATGCGAACATACAATGAAAATGATATAGAACATTTATAGGGTGCCGCCTTTGAACACACTGCAAACTGGTTCAAGCGCGACACCCTTTTTATGATCTACTTTAATCTACTTTTTATTATCTTTTTTTCTTTTCCTACTTTCATTACCGAACCAAGGTGACAATAAAAAAGCCACCGTCCCTGTCCCTCTGGTCACTTCCATGCTTCGTGAAGTTCGCGCACGGTTGGGAAAATATAGTCTGGCTTATAGCTGCTTTCTTCGGCATCTTTTCTTGTGGCTTCTCCTGTAAGTACAAGCGCTGTCTCGACACCTGCATTGATGCCAGATAAAATGTCTGTATATAGGCGGTCTCCGATTACTAATGTTTCATCCTTTGTAAAATGATTCTGCGCAACAGACATATCCACCATACCTGGCTCTGGCTTTCCGATAAAATACGGCTTTTTCTTTACGGCATGTTCAATCATCTGACACATTGCACCGCAGTCCGGCACAAAGCCAAACTCAATCGGGCATACAAGATCAGGATTTGTTGCCACGTAGCCTACATCTCTAGTGGAAAGAATCTTGCATGTATCTGTCAGCTTTTCATAAGTCAGCTCATTGTCGTATGCGACAAGCACACATGCAATCTCTGGATCCTCACAGTCGGTTGTCACACGAATGCCGCTCTTTTTCAGCTCTCGAATCAGTGATTTTGTTCCCATTACATAGATCAATTGCTCTGCATAATTTTTCTTTAAATAATGAATAGTTGCATAGGATGCTGTGATAAAATTTCTGTAGTCAGTCTTAATTCCAAGTTTTTGAAATTTCAGAATATAATCCTGAATGCTCTTTGTGGAATTGTTTGTTATAAAAACAAACTGGCCTCCGCTTTGACGGATATCCTCAAGAAACTGCGTTGTGCCGTCGATCAATCGCTCACCCTGGCACACAGTTCCATCAATATCAAATAAAAAAAGCTTTTTGTTGCTTAGCATCCTGTTACCTCTCTTCTTACTCGTAATGCGACATCAGGATAATTGGTGATAACTGCCTCTAAATCATTCTGAATAAAATTTTTCATATCCTTTTCATTATTTACAGTCCATACGCGCACCTTCTCGCCGCTCTCGTTCCATCTTTTCATAAAATCAGACATATACATATGGTAGACAGCCGGATGAAGACCCTCTACACCATTTTGCTTTGCATATTTTTCTACATCCAAAATAACATCTGAAAACAGCCATGCTGTCTCTGCTGTGCTGTCAATCTCCTTAAGCTTTGCAATACTGTGATGATTAAATGAAGAATAAATCACTCTGTCATGCATTCCCGTTTCCTGTACAATAAAAGCTGTCTTTTCTTCAATCTGCGGATACCAGTAAATTCCAGTCTTTAACTCTATATTTACATCCATATTTGTTGTACTGACATACTCAAGAACCTCACGAAGCGTCGGAATACCAGCTCCCACATAAGATTCCATGTGATTATGAAAAGACAGGCGCTTTAATTCGCGCAGCGTCATGTCCTTAATAAAACCGCTTCCGTTGCTGACACGATCAATCTTTTCATCATGTGTCACCACAACTTCGCCATCCTTTGTTACATGAACATCTAACTCAATGCCGTCTGCGCCCTGTTTTGCTGCTAGCTCAAAGGCCTCCATTGTATTTTCCGGCGCATATGCACTTGCGCCTCTATGTGCAAATATTTTTGTCATACCATACCTGCTTTCTTATTTTATTCTATCGAAAAGCGACAGGGCATATGCCCTGCCGCCCTTGTTATTGTTATTATACCACACTAAGTTCAAAAGAAAAACTGGCAATCATTAAATCTAATTAGTTGTTTACCAAATTGTACTCCTCGATTGCATCGTTGATCTGGGATGCCATGCTATCTACTGCCTCGTCTACCGTCTCATTTCCATTTAACATGCTCTCGATCTCGGACTCTACGATTGCGCGTGCCTCTGAGAATACACTTAACAGTGCACCTGCATACTGTGGTGCTGAATCATGCAGCTGATCAATTGCAGTCTCAAACTGAGGATACTTTTCGATGTTTTCCTTGAATACATCCTCATCGTGTGCATCTACGTTTACTGGGAAGTAACCTGTCTCTGCATTCCAGAATGCCTGTGACTCTGGAGAAATCAGGAATTTTACGAACTCCCAGGTTGCGCGAAGCTTCTTTGGATCGTTATTATCAAGTGCCCACAAAGATGCACCTCCGATGGAAACGCCACCCTCGTCTGTGGACTTAACCTTCGGGAAGTATGCGGTTCCTACCTCAAACTTGCCGTCAACATCCTGCAAAATCTGCTTTAAGGAAGCAGTGGAGCCAAGTGTGATTGCCGACTTTCCCGCGGAGAAATCAGCCAGACCTGCATCACCGCCTTTTCCAACATTTGGAGCATAGCCTAAATCGTAAAGATTCTTCCACTCATTTAAGATATTTGCTGCTGCACCATTCTCATCAAATGCAACTGCAGTTGCAGCCTCAGTTCTTCCATTTCCATTATTTGCGTACTCTAAGCCCTGCTTTCCGATAAATTGCTCAAAGAACCAACCATAGATACCAAGAGACATGACTTCCTGTGCGCCGCCATCAAGCAGCTTGTCACCGATCTGTGCAATTGCCTCTAAGCTATCCGGAATCTCGGTGATGCCTGCTGCATCAAACATATCCTTATTGTAATACATAAGCGGAGTAGAGGAATTAAATGGCATAGAATACAGCATATCATTAATAGTATAGTAAGCTGCTAAGTTTGGCTCCAAAACAGAAGTATCATACTCATCTGCATTAACCATAGACTGCATTGGAACAATCCATCCAGACTCAATCATAAAACGAGTTCCAATCTCATAAACCTGAACAAGATCAGCACCCATATTTCCAATCTGTGCACTCTTAAGCTTGTTAAGTGCATCATCGTAGCTTCCCTGATACTCAGCCTCTACAGTGATACCATATTCATTTTCATCATTAAACTTCTGAACTAATGTATCAATTGCCTGTCCGTTGACACCACCCATTGAATGCCAGAAGCTGATTGTAGTTTTGTCAACCTCAGATGCATCCGCCATCTCAATCTCTGGTACTTCTGCTGTTGTCTCATCTGCAAATGCCATTCCAGTACCCATGCTCATGCTAAGTACGCTTGCTGCTGCTAATACGGATGCGGTTAACTTCTTCTTCATAAATTCCTCTTTCTGCGCTGCTTTCTTCGTCATTATTATAGTTTTAATATTTACCTGTGATTACAGCGCGGACACAGGTGTTGAACATACAACAAACATTTTACTATTTTTATAGAAAATATTTGCTTTTATGTAAACCGTCAGCCCTTTACGGCTCCGGAGAACATACCTCGGATCAATTGCTTCTGTCCTACGATAAAAATTGATATTGAAGGAATAATAATCATGACAACACCTGCAATCATCATTGTAACCGACTGTGAATCAATGCTGTCAAGCATACTAATTCCAATCTGAACTGTTCTCATATTAGATGAGCCAGTTACAAGAAGCGGCCACATATACATGTTCCATGCATTAATGAAAGTGTAAATCGCCATTGCTCCAATGGAGGATTTTGTAAGTGGTAGCAATATTTTAACGATAAATTTCAAATTAGTGCAACCGTCAAGCTTTGCTGATTCATACAGTGAAATCGGAAATGTCATGTAAAACTGTCTGAATAAAAATATTCCTGTTGCAGATGTCAGGTAAGGAATAATCAATACCTGGTATGTATCAAGCATCTTTAACTGGCTCATCGTCAGGTAGTTAGAAATAATCGTTGCCTCTCCCGGCACCATCATAGTTGCCATAACAACCATGAAAAGCACACCTTTTCCCTTAAAATCAAGGAAAGAGAACGCAAACGCTGCCAGTGAACATGTGATGATCTGTCCGACTGTAATCAAACTCGCCACAAGAAATGAGTTTCCGATGAATCGAAGAAGCGGTACATTCTTGAATGCATCTATGAAATTTTGAAAAGTTGGCTTTTTCGGAAGCAGATTCATATCAAGCGTATATAATTCATTTGATGGCATAAATGCAATACTTATCGCATAGAGAAGCGGCAGTAAAATGACTGCGCCCACCATTACATTTGCAGCCAAACGAAGTGCCGTTTTTGTACGTCTTCTGACAAGTGCCTTGTGATTCATCTGCTGCTTGATTGATACAAGCTCAGCTGCACTCATCGTTCCGACTCCATTTTTGATTACAACATTATTTTCCATCAGTAGTTCACTCCCTTCTTTTCCATCTTAAACATCACTAGCGTGATAAGCATAATAATAAAGAATAAAATAACTGACTGTGCAGCTGCTGTTCCAAAGCGATAGTTGAAAAATGCATTTCGATAAATCGAATAAACAATTACATTTGTTGATTCGCTTGGACCGCCCTCTGTCAAAATCTTAATCTGTCCAAAAGACTGGAATGCCTGAATGATGTTTACAACCAATGTATAGAACATAATTGGCGATAATCCTGGAAGTGTAAGGCTGAAAAATTTTTGAATGCCATTTGCACCATCCACAGATGCACGCTCATAAATCGACTCATCAATGTTTCCAAGACCTGCAGAAAAATACAAAAAATTGATTCCGCTGTTTAGCCATGCAGTCAAAACTGCCACGCATATCAGCGCTGTCTTCGGATCGTTAAACCAATTGATATTCGTTCCCAGAAGTTTATTTACGATACCGATTGAAGGATTAAGCATAATCTTAAAAATCATAGCCGCCGAGCTAGAGGCAATTGCCATCGGAAGAGCATAGGCAGTTGAAAATACGCGGATACCCGGAAATGCCTTATTACACAAAACTGCTGTCACAAGTCCCAAAAACATACTTCCAAGCACAACAATCACAACGTAAATCATTGTTACCTTAAGGCTGTTTTGAAAGCTTGCTGATGTCAGCAGATCTGTATAATTTTCCAGTCCGACAAACAGCTTTGCCTGTCCGTATTTGTTCGTTTTAAATAGACTCAAATAAATTGTCTTTACAAATGGGTAGAATAAAAATACGGCAAATACGAGCATACATGGCAGTAAATAGCAATATGACGTCAGACTTAATTTCTTTTTACTTTTCATTTTCTTCTTTGTTTCCTTTCCTGACTACAGGCAGCGTTAAAACAGATTTTCCTCTGTATTACAGTCAAAGATATGCACCTTATTAGGATTAAAATAAAATGTCATTTTCTCATTTAGCTGTGTTGTATTGTTTGGTTTTAATCGAACTGAGCAGCTCGTATCACACTCATCAAAATAAAGAAATACCTCTGAGCCAAGCATTTCTCTTGCCGTGATTCTCTCTGTAATTCCAATGCTGCTTCTCTCAAAGCCACCCTTTACGGCATCCTCATAATCTGTGATATCCTCTGGCCGAATACCCATGATGACATGCTGTCCATTTCTGCTTCGTGCAAGAACTTCACCTCGCGGACCATCAATAATCACCTTTTTCTCCTGATTCTTGCCAAAACTTAATACAGCCTTATTTTTCTTTTCTCCTAAAGCACTGACTTTTGCCTCAAAGAAATTCATGCTTGGTGATCCGATAAAACCTGCGACAAATTTGTTTGCCGGGTGATTATAAATTGCTGCTGGTGCTGCCGCCTGCTGCACCACACCGCCCTTCATAACGACAATCTTACTTGCAAGTGTCATTGCCTCTGTCTGATCATGTGTTACATAAATAATCGTTGTATTTAATTTCTTATGAAGCTTTGCCAACTCGACACGCATCTGTGTCCTAAGCTTTGCATCCAAATTCGAAAGCGGCTCATCCATCAAAAAGGCTTTCGGCTGACGAATAATGGCACTTCCAATTGCAACACGCTGCTTTTGACCACCTGACAATGCACTTGGACGGCGATCAAGCAGATGCTCAATTTCCAAAATCTTTGCAACCTCATGCACCTGACGGTCAATCTCTGCCTTAGGAACCTTGCGAATTTTTAACGCAAACGCTATATTTCCGTATACTGTCATATTAGGATACAATGCATAATTTTGAAATACCATAGACATTCCGCGCTGCTGAGGCTCTATGTAGTTACATAACTGCCCATCAATCCAAAGCTCACCGTCCGTGATATCCTCAAGTCCTGCTATCATACGAAGTGTGGTGGATTTTCCGCAGCCAGACGGACCTACAAAAATAATAAATTCTTTGTCATGAATGTCCAGATTAAACTCTCGCACCGCGAAGTTTCCATTTTCATATTTCTTGCTTACATTTTTCAGTGTGATTTCTGACATACAATTCCTTTCCAGTCAATTCTGTCTATTTAAAGCGTAAGACAGAACAACAGGTGTCTTTTTTCATTTCATTCTCTGTCTCACGTCATTTATAATAGCAGGCATTTCGTCTTACATACTATCCTCGTTTTGGAAAAGGAATGTAAAAGTCCAGTAAAAAAAGCAATGGAACTATCCCCATTGCTTTTATCATATCCTTTTTATTTTATAAGTTCCTGCCATCTTTCAGGTGCAATTTCTCCTCCCGTCACCAGACACTCTGGATCAGGTGCCAGCACATGGCGAGTCACTTCAAAAATACGTCTTGCATCGCACAAAATACACTCTGCTGATCCAAATACAGTATGTACTGTTGCTCCACATTCATCAAATGCACGATTTAACTTAACAAAATCCTCAGAAATATGTGGCTGCTGTGAGTTATAATGCTTTCTCATATAGACAGAAACTGGCTTTTTTCCATGCTGCACGATTTTCATAAGAACTGGCATGTCATACAGTCTATTTGGCACATTGAGCACTTCCTCTACACTATGGATGTATGTATTTCGTTCATGACCAACCCCAACTAATAGAATTTTGCCTCCGACATCCTTTAAACGATCATAACAGCCGCCTGGTGTACACGGTGTATTGCGCATTTCTTCCCCGGCCAAATATGACGCAGCATCTTTTCCGTAGCCTGCCATACTGTGAGTCGGATGCAATGAGCGAATCACACCAGGACGTTTCAAAAATAAATTAGGTAAAATCCCAACACATGCCGGTTCATTATCCACATCAAAAACAGGATTCTCTGCGTTTATCGTCTTCCATGTATGTGTCGGAAGAAGCAATAAACCATTTTCAAAAAACTCCATCAAAGCATCTAACACCGTATCGGCTCCTTTTTGTGTTTCACCGATTGCCTTCATAGAAGAATGAATTAAAATTGTTTCCTCACCTGTAAGTCCCATCGCTGCAAGCTGCTTTTTTAATGATTCCTTTGTATGCATAATATTTCCTTTCTAAAGTGAAATCCTCAAAACCACTCTTATAGTATCACACTTTAGATCCTTTGTAACTATTCTTAACCCCATTTACATATCACAGTTCACTGCCAATTTAAATCTAATCCGAAGGTGAATGGGTTGCACAAATTTTTTGCACTTGTGTATCAGCACTTTCAGTGCTATACTCCACTTGAAAAACACTATAACAGAAGGTGGACTTATGACAACATATGATTTATTTTTATTCGCCGGACAGTCCAATATGGCTGGCCGCGGCATTGCCTGTACACAATTTCCAGAAGGTGCACCTGACTTAATTTCTGGTGCTGGTGCTGAATTTCGCGCAATCTCTGATCCAAACAGACTTTATCCAATCGCAGAGCCTTTTGGTGCTCTGGAAAATAATCCCACTGGTATTTTTGAGCCAGGTATGAAGACTGGCTCACTTGTCACTTCTTTTGTAAATACCTATTTTCAAAATACAGGTGTTCCAGTTCTCGGCCTGTCATCAAGCAAAGGCGGCTCTGTCATCGCAAACTGGCAGGATCACGATGACTATCTTACAGATACAATAACACGTTTAAAAAGCGCGCAAACATTCTGCGAACAGCATAATATTCCCCTTCGCCATCAGTATCTTCTTTGGTGTCAGGGAGAATCTGACGGAGATCACCATACAAGTGCTGACGAATATACAAAACAGTTTATGCAAATGTATGAAAAGCTAAAGGCTGTCGGAATTGAACATTGTTTTTTAATTGGAATTGGCGCTTATAATGGAACAGCTGACGATATCTGCTACGATGAGATTAGAAATGCCCAGTATTCATTTGCAGAGCACAGAAAAGATATTACAGTCGTCAGCCGCCTGTTTGAAACAATGAAAGCACGAGGACTGATGAAGGATTCTTTCCATTATTATCAGGCCGGATATAATGAAGTTGGAAAGGATGCTGCCCAAAACACTGCAAAGTACGTATTAACTACTGCTTAGTAAACTCTTCTTTTCGCCTTACTCATAAAAAATCACCTCACACCGTACCAGTAAAATACGATGCGAGGTGTTATTTTTATTTCCACTGGAAATTAATCATTCCATAAATATAGATAAACAAAATTGCTGCCGGAACAAAATATTTGAAGATTGGCTTCATCCATGGCTTTATCTTAAGGCCCTTTCCTGTATTAGCCTCTTCCACAAACTTATCCCAGCCCCATCCAAACTTGTTGCAGCAAAACAGTGCCAGTACAAGTGATCCAAGCGGAAGGATATTGTTAGATACAATAAAATCCCATAAATCAAGCCATGCTGTTCCCTCTGCAAATGGCTGGAATTTAATTACGCTGTAGCCAAGTGCTGTTGTCAATGCAAGTACAAAGATTCCTGCCGCGCAGACAACGCATCCCTTTGGACGTGACCATCCGGTAAGCTCGCGAACCATTGCAAGAATATTTTCACAAACACCGAGCACAGTAGACATCGCTGCAAATACCATAAACAAGAAGAACAGTGCACCCCACCAGCGTCCTCCAGGCATATGAGAGAATACTGTTGCCATTGTATCAAACAAGAGGCTTGGTCCTGCATTAACTTCAAGTCCATAAGTAAAGCATGCACAGAACATGATAACACCAGCGATAACTGCGACAAATGTATCAAGTACAATTACATGAACAGACTCGCCCATCAAAGAACGATCCTTTCCAATATAGCTTCCAAATATTGCCATACCGCCCATTCCTGTTGACAGAGTGAAAAATGCCTGATTCATCGCACTAACGACTACTGAACCATTAATTTTTGAAAAATCAGGAACCAAATAGAACTTTAAGCCTTCCTTTGCTCCTGAAAGTGTCAGACCATGAATAGCAAGTACCATCATTAAAATCAAGAGTGATACCATCATGTACTTTGTTACACGCTCCAAACCACCCTGCAGATTAAAGCTTAAAATTGCGAATGCAGCAACTACTGTAACAAGTAAGAACGTAACATTTACGCCTGGATTAGTTATCATAGCCACAAAACCAAAACTATCATTTTGTCCAGTTAAGAACTTAACGAAATAATAGATAATCCATCCAGTAACAACAGTATAAAATGCCATCAGTGCAATATTTCCAATAAGACATACAATGCCAAAGATTCCCCATTTGTGACCTGGTTTTTCCAGCTTTCGATACATAAAAACTGGACTTGCCTGCGATGCTCGTCCTATTGCAAACTCCATAACAATTGCCGGAAGACCTAATAAAACAAGGCACGCCAGATATACCAGCATAAAGCCTCCGCCTCCATTTTGTCCGCACATCCACGGAAACTTCCACACATTGCCGCAGCCGATTGCACAGCCAGCCGACAGCATGATAAAGCCCAGTCGGCTTCCAAGCCGTTCTCGATTTTTCATAACATTTCCCTTCCTTATAATAAATTCCCTCTATGACGACAATCGAGGGCAAAAGCCTTGCCCCCGACCTCAACAGATAGATTTATTATAAGTCATACTGCACATTACGTCAACTGCTGATTTAAACTTTTACAGTTTAAAGTAAAGAATATTTTCCCTTACACGTTTCTTACAAAAATCGGTGAACTGTATGCCCACTGTCCATTTTTCTGAGAAACTTCTACGCGATAAATATCATCGTCTTATTTTCAATCATGATGATATCGCATGATGAATTTGCAGCTCATAAAGCTTTTTGTAGATTCCGTTCTGTGCCAAAAGTTCCTGATGTGTTCCACGCTCTCTGATCTTTCCCTTATGCATAACCATTATGCAGTCAGCATGCTGAATTGTTGAAAGACGATGCGCTACCATAATAGTAGTTCGTCCCTTCATCAGCTTTTCAAGCGCTTCCTGAATTAAAATTTCAGTCTCTGTATCAATATTTGCTGTTGCCTCATCCATTACAAGAATTGCTGGCTTATGCGCAAGCGTTCTTGCAAATGAAAGAAGCTGTCTCTCTCCTGCTGAAAAAGTTGCACCACGCTCTGTAACAGGCTCCTTATATTTTTTCGGAAGCTTTTCAATAAAATGTGATGCATTAACATACTCGGCAGCAGCTCTCACATCTTCAAACGGGATATCGTCGTGCAAACGAATATTTGACTCAATATCTCCCTCAAAGATAAATACATCCTGCTGCATCTGTCCAATCGCACTTCTAAGCTGCTTCTTGGAAAGCTTTCTAATATCCACACCGTCAATATAAATATGACCCTTCTGGATATCATAATAACGTCCGATTAGATTTAAAATAGACGATTTTCCAGCTCCTGTTGCACCAACAAATGCCACCTTCTCACCAGGCTCAATCACAAAGGAAACATCACGAAGTACATAATGTTCTCCATCATATGCAAACCACACATGGTCAAACTCAATGCGTCCAAGAACCTTTGGCAATACAATTGGATTTTCATCCTCCTTAACCTGCGGCTCCTCAGCGAGAATTGTAAATATCTTTTCTGCTGATGCTATTGATGACTGCAGTGTTGAAAACTGCTCGGCAAGCTCCTGAATCGGATCAAAGAACTGCTGAATGTACTGTGAGAAAATATAGAGAGTTCCGATGGAAATTGCCCCATCTAACACCTCATTGCTTCCGATGCCAAGCACTATCATTAAAGACAATACACTTAAAATATAGATTAGCGGACGAAAAATTGCAAACACCATCATCTCACGGTAATGTGCGCGATACAGCTTGTAATCCTTATCCTTAAACTCCTCGAACTTTCGCTCCTCTCGTCCAAAGATCTGAATGACGCGCATTCCTGAAATATTCTCAGATAAAAACGTATTGATATCTGTAAGCTTTGTGCGTACAATTCGATATGTTTTTCTGGAAATAATACGAAAGACAACTGTAAGCACCATGACAACTGGCAGAAGCACAAATGAAACAAGTGCCAGTCCTCTGTCAAGTGCAATCATAACAACAGCCAATCCTATTATCTTTACGATATTTCTAAATAAACGCACCAAAATGCCTGAATACATCTCATTTAATGCTTCAACATCATTTGTTACTCTTGTTACAAGCTTTCCAACAGGCGTCAGATCAAAGAAACGGCTGCTTAAGCTTTGAATATGAATATACAGCTCTCGTCTTACAGTCAGAATGATCTTTTGTCCAGTCTTCTGCAAAATCCAGGTCTGTGCCATATTGAAAATAAAGCTTACTACAAGCACAATACCGTATTTCCATGCTGTGTTAATAATTACATTGTAATCGCCCTGCGTCTCGAAGTTATCAATCGCATCTCCAATCAGTGTTGGTCTATATAAATCAAATCCCGTAAGTGCCAGCACAAGCACCAGACAAAGCATAACCCATCCGGCATACGGCTTCATATAAGACAAAAGATGCAGCAGCGCATTTCCTTTGTAATTACTTTCCAATTTGTCATCTGTCATTGAACTCATCTCGCTGCACCCCCTTACATCTCATTTAATTCCTGCTCAAGCTGCTGCTTCTCATAAATCTTCGCATAGAAGCCGCCCTCGCGGATTAACTCATCATGTGTACCATACTCAGTCAGCTCACCCTCAGTCAATACTGCGATATGATCAGCCTTTTGAAGCGTAGAAACACGATGTGCAATAATAATCGTTGTTTTTCCCTTGCGCAGACGAATCAGATTTTCTAAAATCTGCTCCTCTGTATCTGTATCGACAGCAGACAGTGAGTCATCCATAATCAATACAGGGGCATTCTTAAGAAGCGCACGTGCAATAGAGCTTCGCTGCTTCTGACCGCCAGAAAGCGTTACACCACGCTCTCCAACAAGTGTCTGATAGCCTTCTGGGAAATCAATAATGTTGCTGTGAATGCAGGCCGCCTCAGCTGCTTCCTTAATATTATCGCGAAGCTTTGGATGATCGAAAATACGATCCTCAAGTCCAAATGCTATATTTTCCTCAAGCGTATCTGAGAACATAAAATTTTCCTGAGGCACATAAGCCACATCACGGTGAAGCACATGAAGCGGAATCTCATCAATAGGTCTTCCGTCCATCAAAAGCATTCCTTTTTCGCAGTCATATACACGAAGAAGCAGATCTGCAAGCGTAGATTTTCCGCTTCCAGTTCGTCCAAGTACTGCTAACATCTCGCCCTGTTTAATGTGAACACTTACATTCTTTAAAACAGGTGTATCGCCATCTGGATACTGGAAGGTCAGATTATTCAGCTCTATATCACCAGTTAAATGCTCACCATCCTTCTCTTTTACCTTATCAATAATATCTGGCTTTTCATCGAAGATATCCTTGATACGCTTATAACCTGCTGATGCCTGGCTAAATGTATTTATACAGTCACCACATGCAATCATCGGCCATACGAGCATACCGATATAAGAGTTGAATGCAACAAACTGACCAACTGATACAGTTCCGTTAATAACCATTTTTCCTCCAATGATCAATGTCAAAAGAAGACTGATTCCCGTAATCAAATCAAGCAGAGGTCCAAACAAACTTCTTAGCTTCACAACGGCAAGATTTTTTTCCATGTTATTTTCATTTGCCTTCTGAAATTCCTCAAGATCCTTCTTCTCCTGAACAAAGGCCTTTAAAACACGGATACCAGAAATACTTTCCTGAACCTTATCTGAAAGAAATGAAAAGGCTTCCTGTCTGGCAGTCTGGCGCTTTTTCATCTGAACACCAAAGAAATAACATCCGATTGCAACAAGAATCATTGGAACAAATGCAAGCACAGTCAAACGCAGATCCACATATATGATCATTTTAATAATAACCATAATAGACATGACTGCTGCATCAAAGGTTGTAATGACAGCCATACCTACTGCCACTCGCACAGCCTCCAAATCATTTGTAAAATGCGCCATCAGATCACCAGTTTTGTGCTCATTAAAATAACGCGCTGACAATGTTTCCAGATGACCAAACATATCATTTCTAAGACGATATTCAATCTTTCTGGATGCACCAAAAATGCAGTAGCGCCATCCAAAACGGCCGAACATCATAATCAGTCCTGCAATCAATATCTTCATGAGCATCATTGGAATGCCGGCTTTTGTCAGCGTTTCATTTGTCAGTCCGTCAATTATATCTCCGATAAACTGCGGAATATAAATATTTGCCAGATCGACACAAAGCAAAATTGCTATGCCAAACACATACCACCATTTATACTCATACAGATAGTTTTTCAGTGAAAACTTCTTCTGCTTTTCCATCATGCTTCCTCTCTATTGTTCTATTTTTATAAATTTTTTAGTCTATTTTCAATCTGCTTATTTTCTATATGTATCCACAGATCCAAAAATACGCTTTACAGTCTCATAGGACAGCTTCGGTCTTCTGTACTCGTCCACAATTCCCTTGTTGTTCATTGTTCTCGGACGTGTATTCCACCAATCGTTTGTTACGCGCACATCGCAAAACTGCCAGATATACACACCAGAACAATCCTTATAAGAAAGAATCGCACCAAGCTGCTCCTCAAGCGCCTGAACCTGATATTCCTCAGACCACTTAACCTTTGCCGGTGTGCGATAACCGTAGATCGCTCCTGCTCCAACCTCAGTAATCAAAAATGGCTTTCCAGCACCGCCAGTTGTCTGAACCCATTTATACAAATCATCCAGATACATTGCTACTGGTGTATTATGATACCATTTCGGATAAATATTGTAGGAAACTACATCAACAAGATCAAAGCATATGTCAGTCTTAAAGCGGCAGCTTGAGAATGAGCGCGGGCGCGTCACATCAAGACTTTTAATCAGTTCAAGCTGCGTCTTATAGCATTCTCTGCCATACTCTGTATCACTTGCGCACTCATTTAAAATACCCCAGATATAAATAGACGGATGATTATAGTGAGCTGCTATCATCTCGCGAATACAAGTCTCACACTGGCGCTCGAAGTTTGGATTTTTCATCTGTTCTTCACTTAAGCCTCTTGCATGGTTTTCTTCCCAGACAAGAATACCAAGCTCATCACACAAATCAAGAAACAGCTCATCATTTGGATAATGAGATGTTCTAATTGAATTTGCTCCCATATCTCGTGCAAGCTGCAGGTCCTGCATAATTGCAGAAAGCGGCAGCGCACAGCCAAATTGTGGATGATCCTCATGGCGGCAGAAGCCCTTAATTTGAAGCTTCTTTCCATTTAAGAGAATGTCCTTACCCTGTGTCCTGACTTCACGAAAGCCCACACGGTCAATCAAATCATCAATCACATTGCCATCTTCATCTTCTAACTGTGCACTAAGCATATAAAGAGTTGGATTCTCTGGTGCCCAAGGCTTTGCATTCTCACAGGCGATCAGATCACTCTTTAGTACAAGCTCATTTGCTGTTATGCCGTCTGTGCTACAATGTTGTATACTACAGCTTTCTTTGTACAGCACAGTCTCGGTTTCGTCATTGTTTTCCTTTAATGAAACACTCACCTTGCCATTCCACGGCTTACCATCAAGAGATGCAATCACAAGCTCAAGCTGTGCATACCATGTACCATCCTTATAGACAGGTGTAAAGTGAAGCTGCTTTATATAATGCTTTGGCAGCTGTTCAAGCATTACTCCCCTTGAAATACCGCCATAGCTTTGGTAATCATTTTCCACATGAAGAGCTGATGCCTCAGAAAAAGAGTTATCCACTAAGACACTTAACTTATGAACACCTGACGGCAAATTTTTGACCACTGCCTCAAACTGAGTAAATGCATTGTAATGCTCACAAACAAATTTGTCATCCACAAAAACCTTTGCCGTATGGCTGACACCCTTAAAGACAATGCGCATATCACCGCCCGCCTCAAAGCTACGCTCATACAAGCCCTGTCCTCTGTAAGCTTCAAAGCCAGGATAGCTTTCCCAACAGGACGGCACCGTTACTTTTCCAACCGGCGTATTTTTTCCATCTGTCACCTGACTAAAATCCCACAAAGATGAAGAAAGCTCAGTTGTCTTTCGAACCTGATGTTCTTCAAATAAACGTATCATTTTCCAACTCCTCCTTTTTCATTTTGCATCTGACCTAATATGCATATTTTCTATTGTAAACCATGTCGAATCGAATAACAATGGAGATTTCACTTCTTTTGAAAAAACATTTAGACACAGAAAAAGCCACGGGGACAGATTCGTCCCCATGGCTTTCCGTCATTGCTCTGTTATTAAACATTTTCATTTTGAGTTTCGCACTCTTTCAATAAAAATCTCAACCGCATTGCTGTTATTGCAATTTTATATTTTGCATCGTCAGATACTTGATCAAATTTATGCTCCATACAATTTTCAACATCTTGCAAAGAGACTCCTGATATTTTTGCAATGCTCGTTGTTGATATCCCGTGAAATTGTACTAATACAGTTAAAAATCCTTCTAGCTCTATATCCTTTTCCATTTCAGTACTGTAATACAACAAGTTAATTTTGTCGCTTATTTGGAAGAACTTCCTTTTATCGTTTGGAAATAAGCTCTCTCCATCAAGAAATTTCTTTAATTGTTCAATGCTCAGACCTAGGTAGTTCGATATTGTATCTATTTTAAAATCATAGTCGTTTATTAATTTTTTTAACTTAGTGACATCTTCTTCATCGGATGATATCATTATCATATGCTCTGCCATATTACTCTCTCCCTTAATTTTGAACACAAGAATTCAAATTCTTTTAATTAAGTGGTACTTTCCACGACCAAGATCCACTTTCATACTCATTCGACGCAAGTGCTATAATCTTTCCAGAAGCATCCACAATGTAAAATAATCCATTGAAGTGCATTCTATATGTATGACCTGGTATACTATAATATCCGAATGATCCAGATCTGCCGCTCATTGTCATATTTTGTCCCGAATACATACCAGTTGTTTGATTCAAAATGCTCATTTCTCCTCTAAACGACCAATTTATAGGTATATCTACGCATGTCCATGTGACTGAAGTTTTTGTGATCGTAAATATTATATATTTGTTTCCATTCAAACGTTCATCTGCTGGCTCCAGAGAATATGTAACAACTAATGGTGAACCATCTTTCGGAAGTTCTCCACAATAAATACTATCACTCGCAGCCTCTACTATATTTGTACGACAAAACTGGCTAAGCATTATTGTAATAAAAAAGATTATTATCTTTATTTTCTTCATTCTGCAATCTCCTTTTCATTATTTGTCCCTGTGACATAAAACTACTTCATCTTGCCCTGCTTATATCCGATTATACCTGCAATCCCCCATGTTCCCCCTGCTATACTATCTACTAAGATTACTGTCCAATGATACTTTTGATGTACATGAATAAATATAGCTGTGATCCACTCCTGTCATTCTTACATTCCTCTACCTGCTCTATTGGACCCACCTTCCTTTCTAGTTATCCTAGGAAACATCCTTTTCTTTCGAAAATAAATACTAATTAACCTTCCACGCATCCTATTTACTATACACTTGTATACTATCATAATATTTATACTTTGTAAACTTCTTTTATTGACTTTTTATTTGTTTTATTCTACAATATATTTGAAATACGATACTAATAGTAGGTTTTCAATGGAAAAAATGACTGATGTTGAACTGCAGATCATGGACTGTATCTGGTCTATCGGAGCAGATGTCTCACCATCTCAGGTTCTCACACTTCTCAATGAGCGATTTCATCGTGGATGGACGCTCCAAACTCTTTCTACCTATATGCTTCGAATGGCTGGAAAGGGATATCTGACATATCAGCGAAAAGGACGCATATCCATCTACCATCCGCTGATTGCAAAGGATGACTATTTTGAACGTACTGCCGTTGACTACTCAAAAATTTGGGGAAAGGGAGTTCTGAAGCGCATGACAGCTGCTTTGATCAAGGCAAATGAATTATCAGCTGAAGATATTCAGGACTTAAGAGATTATTTGGATGAATTGGATTTAATGGAACACTGATATCTTTTATGCAATTATTTTTTCTTTATGAAGCACTCTCTTACTTTTCGCCAGTAGACTACAAGTTCCACCGTTTTTATCCAGGTATGGTACTTTTAGGCTCCTCAAAGCAAAATCAAGTAATCCGTTCTTTTCTTGATTACTTTCTTGATTATAAGAATTCCAGAAACCGCATCAATGCTAGGATTTTAATATCTACAGGTACGATAGTTTTTCACGAAAGGTACGATCATTTTTCACGAAGAGAACGATGTTTTTCTCAAAAGGTACGTTTTTTTATATTGATATATTCGTACTATTGTTGTACCATAAAAGAAAAAGGAAAGTGGAAATCAGATAAATGCCAAGGAGAAAAAAACTACCAGAAGTTCCAACTGTGATAAAAGATTGCCCACTATGGTAAAGTGCTTTAAGCGCTTGGAAACTGTCTGCGAAAATTAATGCAAAAAGATATGGAAGCAAATGCTGAGGAAGAAACTGCGCAGCAATTGGCAGTCGCACGTGGCACACAGACATTTCGAAATTTTACGGAGCGAACCGATAATAATTACATAGAAAAGATCTTGGAGCAATATAAACAGCATTGATATATTTTATAAGAACCTATAAAAATCTATGAAATCTTGATGGAACAGAAAAAAGGAAAAGTGGCACTAAATAAAGTATCCCTTTTCCTTTTTTCCATGGCTTTTAATTTTGTTTTGTATGCTCCTCCCGATACTGACCTGGTGTTTTTCCAACATACTTTTTAAAACGTCTCATAAACACATGCTCATCTTCATATCCGACTGCCACACTGACATCTTTAACCTTAAGCGAAGTTGTCTTTAGAAGTTCCTTTGCTTTTTCCATACGAATAATTCCAAGATAATCAGATGGATTTACACCCATGCGGTTTTTAAATTCGACAGACATTGTTACCGGGCTGATGGATAGCATTTCGGCAAGCGCTGCCATTGTCAAATCTGGGCTGCTATAATTTTCTTTCATGTATGCCACTGCCTTAGATGCCATGTCTGGCTCGTCTGATTTATCATCATTACTTGTCTGTCTTGCCTCAATTAAGCTATGGCATACCTCATGTAAAATATCTGAAAACTGCTGTACTGTTAAACACTGTGACAGCAAAAATACATTGTAAATATTAGAAAAATCAACGTGTGTGTCATTCCACTCTGTAATCAAAATATGAAGAATATCATTATATAGTACACGGAAGCTAAGAAGAGAATGATTGCCGCTCTTAAGCTTGCTACAGATCTCATCAATGACTTCATCTGCCTCATCACAGTTGCCGGCGCGAATAGCATTTTTAAGTCTTCTAAGAAAGCTCTCCGGCAAGATCTCAATATGCTCCACCTTCGATGCCTGCTGATAACGGATCATATTGCTGTTATCCACAATAAATCTTGTGTCAAATGCAGTATCAGCCTCAAGATATGCCTGAGGCACCTCCATTAAATCCTCATGATAATCACTTACGGCCATGACAAATTCCTCGCATGAAACCTGACCAATCTTGAAGAAATTTACAAGCATCTTTTCTGCCTGATCACGGTCTGATGCAAAGATAACAAACACATTTCTTGTCTTGCTTATCAACTTAATTCGATAGCCATCAAGTTTTGAATACTGACGAATCAGTTCAAGCATTTCCTTCTCGGCCTTCTCCTCATTACTATGGCCGCGGTCACCGCCAAGATCACCTACCATAACAACAAAGGCTGAAACTGACTCTGGAATCTGGATTTGCGCCTCTGCAGCATCCATTCTAATCTCATCTTCATTTCGATAAACACCGCGCACCAGATTTCCAATAAAACGATTCTTCTTTAATGGAATATGTGTCTCATTTGTCCTTGCTAACGTCTCATTACTTTTTGCAAGAGTCTCATTATTTTTTACAAGGCTCTCTATTCCTGTCTCTATATTTTCCAAATCATACGGACGATCATCTTTTTTGAGCATCATGTTAATGCGCCTAATTCGCCCTGCAATTTTACGATATAAAAGTAAAATGCCAAATGCTGCTGGAATACTGCACAGTAACAGCAAAAAGACAATCCCCCACATTCCGCTTCTTATTTGATTGGAAAAAACTGACATTGGCTGCATGCTCACATAGACTAATCCACTTACACCTGCTTTCATAGAGACAATCATAGAAACGCCATCTACAGTCATGGACTCAGAAATAGCCATTTCTTTTTGATTGCTATTATTAAGCTTCTCTGTCTGCTTAGCATACAGATTTGTCAGCTCTGTTAAGACAGAATCGCTCTCAAGCTCTACTGTCTCTCTTTTAGTTACAATTTGCCCATCATATAAAATATAATGATTGCGACCATCATCTGATCCACCAGAGCCTAGCAGCTCATCATAATATTTTTCCGGAACCAGAAATACCATGACAGCATTTTTCTTTGGCACAACAGTTTTTAAATAAACTGTCAACTTGTTTGTATCACTCATGTAGTAATTTTTTAAATATCCACTTGCCCCCTGTTCAGGCAAGATCTTCATCTGATAATCCTCCGCACAAAGCAAGTCTGAAAACTCCTGCTCTGACGTCTCTTCAAGCACAAGTCCGATCCGCACAAAATTATCAAGCGTAATGGATGTTTTGGGATTATACAGATACTGATCTCCATGATAAAAATACAATAGCTGTCCAAAAAACTGGCTGACTGCCGTGTAGCGATAAAGCTGCTCTTCCAGCTTTGTACTTTTTAATGGCTGCTTATCAAGCATAAATTCAGTACAGTCTGCTGAAAGATTAATCTGTGACACGACATTAGAAATAATCTCCATATCATTTTCATGGCGTGACTCAATTGCTCCAAGATCAGCTTCATTTGATTCTACAAAATTTTCATAAATCGTTCTGTGATAAAAACGATACAGATAACCACCCATTATGGCAATGATCAGTACAACTATCATACTAAATGCAGCCAGATACAAAAGCACACCCTGGCGGCGTAGTTTTCCACGTTCCAGTTTCATGAATTTGTTCCCCCTTACTTTTGCACGTCTGACTTTTTGTGCCAAAACAAACAGCCCCACTGTTTTGCGGCGGGGCTGTTGTGTGTAGCTGCATCCTTGCTTTACATATCTGCTTTTACACTTATGCCAGACAAAACTCTGGCGATATTATATCATTTTTTTGGCATAATGTCCATGAAACATTTAATCATTTACTCTAATTCCATAGTATCAATTGCATCCTGATACATCTGAATGTAGTCAGAAACACCCATTCCTTCAAACATGTTTACAAACTTCTCCCAGCTCTCATCAGTAACACCTTCAGTTACAAATGTTGCCATGTTCTCAACAACTGCATTGTTGATATCAGTCTCAAGAAGTGCATTGCTCTGCAGCTGATCAGAGGTTAACGGTGCAAGTGACAGGTAGTTGTTGGAATACTTCTGCAAAACGCCTGCTTCCTCATAAGTCTGGCAGTACTCAGTCTTCTCAACACGCTGCGCTGGCATGTTAAATACACTTGAAATATATTTTCCTGGTCCAAAGAACAGAGTATTGCAATCCAAATAATTCTTCACATTATCTGTGTTTCCTACATTCAATGTGTCAATCTTTCCATTTTCATTGTAGGTCCAGCCAGTGCCATCTTCTGCATCCTTCTCTCCATAATACATTGAAAACTGTGTCTCAGTATCCATCATTGCATCAAGAAGCTTTAGGGACTCATCTACATGCTCATTTGTAATTGTCAGCCATGCACCACCCTTTGCCATCTCAATTGTCTTCCAAAGCTTAGCACCCATATCTTCGCCTGGTGTCCACAGCACAGCATCATTTGCAATACCATCATCCCAACCCATAGCAATAAGTCTCCAGGCTGTGAAAAATCCGGCATTTCCTTCTTTTAACTTTGTTTCGATTGTATTCTGATCCTGAGAGATAAGCTCAGCATCTACTAACTCCTCCTCGTACATCTGATGCAGCCATTCCATGCACTTGCGGAAGCCATCCTGTGTTGCGGTAAACTGAACGTTCTTGTCATCATCAATGTAGATCCATTTTTCTCCATCACAAGGAATGCCAAACATTGGAAGGATATAGCGCACACCATAAAAACCAGTGTCAAGTCCCATCTCAAGCGGAACCTCATCAGCCTCGCCATTTCCATTCGGATCCTGTGTCTTAAATGCGCGAAGCACCTCTGTCAGCTCATCTAACGTAGTCGGCGTCTCAAGTCCAAGTGCGTCCAGCCATGTCTGATTGATAAAGAAATGCTGATTTGTATTAATGTTCTGACCTACCATATAGCCGATAGAATACGTATGTCCATCTGTTGCAACAAGACCAGAAGTCGGATCTGAATCTTCTCCTGCAATTCTTGTTGTATAGTTTGGCATATTCTCTGCAATCTTATCCTCAAGAGGAAGCAGAAGACCCTGTGTAACACCATATTCCTCATCATCTACCGTGCAATTCGGTGCAATAATGATGTCTGGGTAGTCATCAGATACAAACATCAGATTCAGCTTAGTGCTCCAGTCAGATCCCTTTACTACATCCCACTCCAAGTTAATACCAGTCTTCTCCTCAAATGCCTTTACAACTGGCATATCACTTGGGTTTGCCATAGAATCAACATCTCTAATTCCAAACATAATCTTTAAGGTAATAGGTTCATCCACAATCGGATATGTCTGCTGATCGCTGTAGTCAACTGTCTCAGACTCAGCAAAAACTGCCTGTCCCATTGCTCCTGAAAGCATCATTGCTGCGCTCATTGCTCCTGCCAAAAATCTTCTTTTCATTGTAAAATCCTCCTTGATTCATTTTGATTGTTTTTATCGAAACCATGAATTTCATGGTCAGAATCTTTTTTAATCCCACATCAGCCCTTTAATGAACCGATCATAACACCCTTTTCAAAATATTTCTGCATAAATCCATACAGAATAACAACTGGTCCTGTAGCCACTACAATAATACAATATTTTGCCACGTTTGCAATACGCATTGCTTCTGCCATATCTGCGGCATTGTCAGACATTGTCTGCATATAGTCACCTGACTTATCAACTTGAAGTGTAGCCAAAATCTCGCGAAGCACTGTCTGCAGCGGAAGAAGGCTTCTGTCTTTAATATAGACAAGTCCCGTAAAATAATCATTCCACTTTGAAACGCCATAATAAACAGCTAAAACTGCAATAATTGTCTTAGAGAGCGGAAGTACAATCTTAAAGAAATACTGAAAATGTGTTGTACCGTCCAACATTGCTGCCTCATACAGCTCGTGCGGAATATTTGTCTGAATATAGGTTCTTGCCACCATCAGATTCCATACGCTGACACAGCCCATTAAAATCATGATCATTGGTGTATTATAGAGTCCGATATCCTTCATAACAAGGAACGTTGGAATCAATCCGCCGTTAAAAAACATAGTAAATACAAAGAACAGATTAATAAGTCCCTTTCCGATAAACTTCGGACGAGACAGCGTGTATGCTGCCGCAAGCGTAACTACAATACTGATTGATACACTGACTACTGTATAAAAAATAGAATTGGCATATGAATGAAGCATCTCACTATACTTCAAAATTGACTGATAACCAATAAATGAAAAATCAACTGGATGCCAAATTACCTTTCCTGCTACAATAGCGTCTGGGTCGGAAACAGATGCAATAATAACAAGATACAGCGGATAAAGGATCAGAAACATGACAATGATCCAGAGAACAGCATTAAATATATAAAATACCTGATTACTCTTGCTGTACTGACTAAACTTCTTTTTTGTGTCCATTTTCTTCTGTTCCTCCTTCCTTAGAATAAGCCCACATCAGATATCTTCTTTGAAATCTGGTTTGCTGTGATAATGATAATAAAGTTAATTATATTGATAAATAAGCCGATTGCCGTAGTATAGGAAAACTGTCCACTTCCAAGTCCGACATTATATACATACACACCAATAATATCAGATGTAGGAATATTTCCAGCTGTCTGCATAACAAGTGCCTTATCTGTATTGCTGCTTAACAGTTTTCCACAATCCAGAATAAATACCATAACAATAACAGGCACAATACTTGGCATATCAATGTAGCGAATCTTCTGCCATATACTTGCACCGTCAATCTCAGCCGCCTCATAAAGAGATGGGTCTACACCAGAAAGTGATGCAATGTAAAGAATAGTTCCCCATCCGGCTGACTGCCAGATACCAGAAACAATATAAATAGTTCTAAATGCTTTTGCATCAGACATAAAGTCAACGGCCTTCATACCAAGTGCCTGACGCAGAATATTGAAGATACCGCTTGTCGGTGACAGAAAAATGTAAAGCATACCTGCCAGAACAACTGTTGAGATAAAATATGGTACGTAAATACTTGTCTGGATAAATCTCTTGATTTTCGGTCCCTTAATCTGGTTTAACAGAATTGCCAAAATAATCGGTACCGGGAAGCTCCAAAGCAGGTTGTACACATTCAGCAGTAATGTGTTTGCGAGCAGTCTCTTAAAATAGTAAGCATGGAAGAAATTCTCAAAATGCTTAAAGCCAACCCATTTACTTCCTGAAATTCCAAACACCGCCTTGAAATCCTTAAATGCAATCTGGATTCCATATAAAGGCATGTAGTTGAATACAATAAAGTAGATGATTGCCGGCAAGATTAATACATACAGCTGCCAGTTGTTCTTAAAATAAACTGCGTAGTTTATTTTCTTCTTGGGAACTTTTGTCTTAGGGTTCTTTCCCATGGTTTTGTCTCCTCCTTCTTCTTATCATCTCTTATTCCAGCTCATTTTGCTGTGCATCTTTGCTAAGTCCAGACTAGCTCATCAAGTTTTATTTGTAAATGGTTTAAAATTTTACTCGCACGTATCTTGTGTTTACTGCCTGTTTTTTCTAGTTTTTAGTGTGTTATATGTTACATTTTTGATTAAAAACCGCCATTTTTTTATTCAAAACATCATGGTTACAAAATTTTATACACAAAAATAAGATATGTAACACATAGTTTGGGTTGCATATCATCTTCTTTTTGTGTATCATGGACATATATAAACCCGGTTGAAGACACTTAACAGCAATTATTTGTCACATCATTGGGCAAAATTTTTTTAATGATTAGGGAGAAGAAGAACATGAATCAGTATCTTTATTACATCATGGAACAGCTTGAAAAGCTGATGGCAATTGACAGTCCATCTGGTTTCACAAAAAAAGTGACCGACTACCTGTTAGAGGAGTACGCACGTCTTGGCTATAGCGCAAAGCGTACCGTTAAAGGCGGCGTAATTGCAGAGATCGGCGGTGAGGGTGATCCGATTCTTACCATGGCTCACGTAGATACACTTGGTGCCGTTGTCGCTGAGATTAAGTCAAACGGACGTTTACGTCTGTCTCCTGTAGGCGGATTTAACGCAAACAATGCAGAAGCTCATAACTGCCGCGTTTACACCTACGACGGACAAATTTATGAGGGAACCATCCAACTGGCAGATGCTTCCCTTCATGTAAATAAGGAATATTCTACTACACAGCGTACATTCCAGTCAGTTGAGGTTGTCTTAGACGAGCCTGTTACCTCCAAGGATGACGTAAAGGCACTCGGCATCACAAACGGCTGTTTTGTCTGTGCAGATCCAAATCTCGTTGTAACCAACTCTGGCTACATCAAGAGCCGTTTCCTCGATGACAAGCTAAGCGCTGCAATTTTACTTGGCTATGCAAAATATATCCGCGAAAATAACATCACACCGCTTCGCAAGGTTTATCAGCATATGACAGTATTTGAAGAGGTTGGTCATGGTGCATGTGCTTCCATTCCAGAAGATGTTACTGAACTTCTTTCTGTTGATATGGGATGTGTTGGCGATGGACTTGAGTGTACCGAGCGCCAGGTATCCATCTGCGCAAAGGATGGTCACGGTCCTTACAATTATCAGGTGACAACTGGTCTTGTAAATGCAGCAAAAAAAGACAGCATTGACTATGCTGTTGACATTTATCCGTTCTACGGTTCTGATGCCGATGCTGCATTGAGTGCAGGAAAGGATGCCCGTCACGGTCTTATTGGTGCCGGTGTTTACGCTTCCCACGGATATGAGCGCTCCCACAAGGACGGTGTAGTAAATACCTTCCGTCTGCTGTGCTCCTACTTAAATGGAAATGCACCGAAAATGGACTAAGATAATCTTGTGATAAATGATTGAAAGCCATGGGAAAATAGACTCCCATGGCTTTTATCTACTTGATGCCAACTTCAAAAGCTCCAAAAGCCGTTCGTGCTTGCACGATTAGATTTTTGAGCTTAAGACCCTGGTATCAACAGCATTTATTATTAGTGGAATTTCGGCAGATACGTTCCGTGAGCTGCAATCAACTCATCTACCATCTTTTTAATCGTGTCAATATCAAGCTCACTGCCAGTATGCGGATCAAGCATTGCTGCCTGATAGACATGCTCTAGCTTATGCGTTCTTGCCGCCTCTATTGTTAGAAGCTGCACGTTAATATTGGTCATATTCATCGCTGCACACTGAACCGGAAGAGATCCAACTGCGCACGGATGAATGCCGGAACCATTGACAAGGCACGGTACCTCTACACATGCCTCTACCGGAAGATTGGAAATTAAATGATTGGTATTTAATACATTTCCTCCAATCTGATATGCGTTGTCGGTGACAACTGCCTCCATGATATGAGATGCATATTCGCGTGAGCGTGTATGTTCCTTCACACCCTTCTCCATCAACTCGGCATATTCCTTCTTCCAACCATCAATCTGGTTGACACAGCGGCGCGGATACTCATCTAGTGGAATGTTGTAGCGATCAATTAACTCTGGGTATTTGCTCTTAATATAAAATCCATTGTACTCTGCATTGTGTTCACTTGACTCAGTGCAGTAGTATCCAAAATTTCGAATATAATCAAAGCGTACCTTATCCTTAAATTCAGGATCTTCCATTTTTGCTCCAATACGTGACTTGATCTCTGGATATAGATCAACACCATTTTTGTCCTTTAATTCAATAAGCCAACCCATATGATTGATTCCTGCAATAAGTTCTTTTCTTCCCTCCAACTTGTCTTCCATGCCAACTTCCTTTAATAATGTCTCTGAGCAAACCTGAACACTGTGGCATAGACCCACTGTCTGAATCGGTGTGTAGCGAAGCATATAGCCAGTCAACATAGCCATCGGGTTTGTATAATTTAAAAACAGAGCATCTGGACAAACCTCTGCCATATCTCTTGCAAAATCATCCATCACCGGAATGGTCCTAAGTGCACGCATGATACCACCGATTCCAAGCGTATCTGCAATTGTCTGTCTCAGACCAAATTTCTTTGGAATCTCAAAATCAATGATTGTGCACGGATCATAGCCGCCAACCTGGATTGCATTTACAACAAAATTGGCACCGCGAAGGGCCTCTTTTCTGTTTTCCACACCCAGATAGCACTCAATTTTTCCATAGCCGCCCATTGTCTCTCTCATAGCTTCCAAAATGGTCTGGCTTTCCTTTAATCTTGCACCATCGATGTCATACAAAGCAAATGTACTGTCTCTTAGCACCTCTGAACACATGCAATCTCCGATTACATTTCGCGCAAATACTGTGCTTCCAGCACCCATAAAAGTAATTTTCATAGTAGTTTTCCTTTCTTTTTTAGTTGATTTCTTCTACCCATCAAGATGTTTCCTAGCTATCTTAAGCTACCAACATCTTGTCTTTCTGTGTGTCTTCATTCTAACAGATTTCTTTTAAAATGGGATTGATTTTTGTCTGGAAAACTTGTTATTATGTTAGAAATGAATGTAAACAAAACAAACACATAAAAATGATAAAACAAACCGCAAAAACTACAAGTGAAAGGAAAACACGATCAGATGATAAAAAGTGAAATTGTAATTGATCAACACTATAAAGATTTTAGTCCCATGCAATTTGGCAGTGAAACTTGCGATCCCGGTCATTTCTTTGGACCGAGTGTGCGTACTCACTGGCTTTTGCATTATATTGTGTATGGTTTTGGTCGTTTCGAGCGCGACGGCATCTCTTACTCGGTCAAGCCTGGGGACATTTTTGTAATCCCACCATACGAAAAAACCTATTATGAAGCCGATCAGAAAAAGCCATGGCGCTATATTTGGATTGGCTTTACAACAGACCAATCCGTTCCTGAGCAGCTTTTAAAGCCGATCATTCACTGTCCAAGTGCTGGCAAAATTTTTGAGGAAATGCTTCAGTGCGAAAAAATGGAAAATGGCAGAACTGCTTTTTTATGCGCAAAGCTGTGGGAATTTTTTAGTATTTTATTAGACAATGCAAAATCTGACACTGATTATGTGCAAAAGGCAATCAACTGCATCAATGCTGAGTATATCAATGGCATCACGATCAGGCAGGTAGCTGATCGCTTGAATATCAACCGCAGCTACCTGTCTGACCTTTTCAAAAAACGCATGGGCATCTCTCCCCAGAAATATTTGATTCAACTGCGACTTGAAAAAGCAGCAGAACTTTTGACTGTCTACGGACAATCTCCCTCCACTGCTGGAATTTCTGTTGGCTATCCAGACCTATATCACTTTTCTAAGATCTTTAAAAAGCATTTTGGTGTCTCACCAAGAGAATACCAGAAGCTCAATATTTAAAGATTTTGTACTTCATTCTCTTCGCTTTTCCTACTTTTCTGCTGCCTCTTTCTGACCCCATCGGCTTAATTTGTCTCCGTCGCAATAATTTTCCCATGATCCATCCGAAATACCGTATCGCAAAGGATTTGTATATCTTCTTTCGAATGACTAGCCAAAATAATCAATTTTCCTTTTTCTTTTAGGGATAAAAGTACTTTTCTTATTTCTTCTACACCCTCGTTGTCAAGTCCATTTAACGGCTCATCCAAAAGAAGAATATCTGGATCTTCCATGATCGCCTGTGCAATGCCAAGGCGCTGGCGCATTCCGAGCGAATATTTTCCTACGTGTTTTTTACTGTCTGGATCAAGTCCAACTATGCGCATTGCATCGCGAATTTCTTCATTTGAAATTTTATGATGTATCATTGCCAAGAATTTTAGATTTTTAAATCCTGAATACTCTGGCAAGAATCCTGGATTCTCTATAATTGCACCAATTCGATCTGGCATACTTATATCTTTTCCTAAAACCTTTCCTTCTATTTTTATACTACCAGATGACGGGCTAACAAAACCGAGTATCATTTTCATCAGCATTGTTTTTCCAGAACCATTTCTCCCTACTAATCCATAAATCTTTCCTGACACAAGCGTCATTGAAATATCAGAAATGACTGTCTGTGTTCCAAATGTTTTTGTCAAATTTTCAATTTCAAGCATATCACATCACGCCTCCTCCGTCAAAAAACCATTTAGCGAAATTCGTTTCGCTGTCTGGAATATTAAAATAAATAGAAAAATCACTAATAATGCATCGACTGCTATCACAAACGGAATGCTGATAAAATGATTTGCTGCCAAAATATTCAACTGTTCAACACTTGTCCAACTGACAGGAGAAAATGCCAATATCCAATAATTATTTGGCCAGGCTGCCCACACTAAAATCGGGTCAAGAAATACAAGAGCTCCTGCAATTGCCATTCCACACACTACATTCCTTCTTATCAAACTAACCCAGTACATGAAAAGACCAAGAATTGAAAATGAAACCCAAACTGACACAAATGTATACATCATCGCGCCAGACGGATACAAATATCTTATCATTTCCGATGAGAATTGAGCACTCGGATAAATATTCGCAATCTCTCCAAGTGGCATCTTTCCTGTTCCAAGCACCATATCAGTCAATGCTCCTGAAAATGAATCTCTCATTGTTCCAATTGGGAGAATCATAAGTGACGATACAATTAATATAAAAGCAGCATACAACAATGCCATCCCTACAATATATATGCACTCGCCAACACACCATGCAGTGCGTTTACTCCTCATAATTATATATGGCTTTAATGGATAAAAAAAAGGAGCATCGCATAAAAGACACAGCATTCCAATATAAAACAAAATCTTAGGTGCTTTCACAGAAATTGTTGCACTGCAAAACAACAATTCCATAATATAGATAGGTGCTTTTGTCCCAGTATCAATTCCATAATTGATCACAGGACGCAAATAATAATGAATCAAAAGTGCTGTGAACACAAAAATAAACCACACTCTGGCATCACGCTTTAGTCGCCTAAAATTTGCTCCCGCTACAGCCAATACCGATCTACAATAATCCATTCTGCTCCCTCCATTTCATTCTCCGATAAAATAGATATGTACAAATAAGAATTACACAAATTGGATATAACATTCCCCATAAAAACATAATTCCTTGCAATGTTTCTTGTCCTGCTGGCAATGTCGGTTGCATACTAATCAAATTATAGACATCGAATATCGACCCTAACGGAATGTATGAGATTGCAGAGAAAAATACCATTCCTGAAATTCCAATGCAAACAAACGTATTTGGCTGAAATACTGAAAACAGCATTCCAACTGCGCAGCTCATTGCGCAGACCATTCCAAACTGCAACCCCATCATTCCAATATACAAAACTGGAAACTTATATCCTATTTGATAATAGCACGGAACCGTTTTAATCTGTGTTAGGTTTGCCCCTAAAAAGCCAACTGCCACAACTAAAAATAAATAAAATGAAGCAATACATGCAAAAACAACTGCAACTGTATTTACAATAAATTTTGATATGCTGTAACTTATTAAATCCGTTCTTGCAAGTATCATGCGAATATAATGATGTTTGAAATCATAACAAAATCCAGCTGTATAAATTCCAGCCGTGAACATTACCATTAACACCTTAAATTTATCCATCATTAGTGCTGTACCTAGCATATCAATTACACCACACGCAAAAATATCTTTTTTACTTGCTCTAATCATATCCCACGATGAAAAAATTAAAGTAAACACTAGAGCTACTATTATTATTATCATTTTTACGGAACAAATGCTTCGTTTTGCATCCATTTTCATTGCATTCATCTTTTTCACCTCCAATCATTCTATTCATCTTTATAAATTTTCAATATATTTGCTCACAAATCCTGTAACAGCATCAATCCATATACTTCCTTCATCATCCTCTGCCATTTCAGGATAAGAATAGTTAATTTTCCAACATGGGTTCATCGACGGTTCATCTGCCTCAAACTGCACAGCTCTAGTTGAATATACTAGTTCTATTGACTTAATTTTAAATTTACTCACATCTTCAATTCCCTTATCCAACATTGCTGTCGATATTGCTACTTCTTTTGAGATCAGTTTTTTCTCCTGCTTTTTACTCACTTGAACCGGAGAATATCCTTTTACCAGAACCACTTTTTCTAACTGCGGTACATACACAATAACTAGTGTCTGTCCCCATCCATCCACAAGCAAATTATTTACATACGGTCGGTAAATCAATAGATATGCTTCATCCTTTTTCTCCCACTGAATATACGAAATTTCATTCAGTTCCGTCATTTTCTGTTCAATTGATTGCACCAGATCGGTATCTTCCTTTTCTAATGCCTCCTGACGCTCCTTATTTAATCTCCACTTTTCTGCTTCTGAAAAAGGGTGATAAAAATTAGGATCTGGAGCAGCCGTCGTTGTATTGTTTATTTTACAGACACGGTTAAGCGCTTCTTTTGTCATTGCATATACCTGTACGTCTGCATCTTTATATCCACATGCCACCGCATATTTTTCGCATTGTTTAATTGCCTCTTCCCTTGTACATAATTTTAAATCCTCTTTTGGAAACTGCTTTTCCATTGAGGAACCGATTCCATTATATAAAAAACCAGGTATATCATAAATGTCATAGCACATACCCGCAGCATTTTTATTATCTTTATATATGATATAAGATGATTTTGATTGACCATTCTGTAATATATTTAATATCTCAAACTCATTCTCATAAAGATACTGACCAGAAGACATATATCCCTGCTCTTCTAAATAATCATAATATGGCTTCACCAGATAATCCTGTGCCATTGCCTCATCACAGCCTAAAAAGCAATTTGTCAGCTCATTTAAAATAAACGCATCAGATACTTGTGCTTTAAGATACACAATCTCACCTGTCAGTGTATCTTTTTTCGTTTCACGCATTTGTGTCTCATCTATTTCAGTTTCTTTTGCTTCACATGTTTGAATATCATTTATTTTTGTATCACTTATTACAGTTTCATTTACAGTTGTTTCTGCAAATGGCACCTCCAATTCTCTCTTTAATTTGCATCCTGATAAAGAAAATGTGCTCGATATTAAAATAATTGATGCAATAGGTATTAATCTCACTCTTGATTTCATATATGCACACCACCATTCTTTAATTACTCGTTTCAAGTTCCTTGATTATTTTATAGCACATATCACACTTAAAGTACATGACCAAAACACCATATTTTTTTCCTATTTTTCTTTGATTTTGGTCATGTACTTTCTTTAAAAAACATGCTATCATTATTTATTAGTGGCTAACTGATTCTTTTCTTTATCCTTGTAGTTTTTTATGATCGTGTTGCAAAACAGATATTTTAGTATTATACTTACCTTAAAATGAACTGAACTTAATTCTAAGAATCATGAAAGTCTTAAAGTGTTATCAAAACGTGCTCAGACCTATGATATTCAAAGATTCACAGAATTAGCAAGCGCTTTTACCGAACCAGGCGACAAAGAAAAAGCAGATGCCATATTGCAAGTTAGTGTCGCTGCAAACAGAAAAAACTATGACAAAGTAAGGAGGACTTCGGATATGTGTGAGGCATTGAGAGAGCTTATGAAGGAAGAAATTGAAGAAGAGCTGAAGAAGAATCACGAGCAAGGTATTGAGCAGGGACGCATCAACCAGTTAATTGATCTTGTTATGCAAAATCTTCTGCCTATCGAAACTGCCGCTCAGTGTGCAAAGATGACACTTGACGAATTTAAGGTTGCAATGGAGAAAAAGGAAAACTAATTAGCAATTCAAGTCAAAAAAGAGCCAGACACCTTTAGGCATCTGGCTCAAACTTATTAAGTAACATTTCGGCAATTTCATTCCATGCCGCTGCTACTTTTTTACTTGATATGAATACAGGAATCTCGCTCCACTCCTTGTAAATCACATTTCTTTGATTCTCCTTTATTGGCTGTACTTCCGCTCCCGCAATCGGCAGATATCCAAAGTACTCCGAGGCAGTCTGAAATTCCTTCTCTGTACGATATGCGTTCAATTGATTGCTATTTAAAAATACGAGATAGGTTCCATCCTGCATCAGATTCAGCACATTTCGATACACAATTTGCCCATCCATAACTTCCATGCCATAGCTGCGCCAAATCCAGCACGTTTCATTCTCGTCAATCCATTCATTCCCCTTTATTATTGAACTGACACAAATTTCCTGCCCATATGTGCCAGTCGTAAATTCTAGCGCACCTGTGCTCTTAGCCAACACAATAATATCGGCGTCTTCAGCCTGACGGACATATTCATCCTGATTTTTTGTAAGCGATTCGACAAGTGCCTCTCTGCTTTCGCCGTCGCCAAGCGCATACTCTAACTTCACCTGACGCCCAGAAAGTTCATCAATTGTTTTCACACCTGCGAGCCCCACATCCGGTGTCCGCGCCATAATCACTTTTCCTGCAACTGCCGTCAAGAGAAAAACTGCAACAATCCATATATACCACTTTTTCCAGCCTTCCATTCTCACACCTCCAGTTGCATTTTTCCTTTTTCAATCAAAAAAACTTTGCTGCACAGTGACCGAATATCGTAGTCAACATGACTTGCCAACAGCACGATGGCTCCCCTGCTTGCCTCCTCGCTCATAATCTGATGAACAAGTTCCACGCCCTTTTTATCAATCGCATTAGTCGGCTCATCTAACAATAGTACATCTGGCTGCTCCATAATGGCCTGTGCCAGCATCAAACGCTGCTTCATACCAAGCGAATATTTTCGAAAAGTTCTCTTGTCCGTTGGTTCCAACCCTACACGACGTATCGCCCGGTCAATATCCTCATTTGTTGCCTGTTTTCGGATTGATGCGAGTAATCTTAAGTTCTCCCTTCCTGATAGTTCCGGGTACAATGATGCATTTTCGATCATAATACCAATATTTGGATTTGCATCCGCTCTGTTCTTTCCATCAAACAATAGCTTGCCGGTGCTGGGGCTGACCAGTCCTGCAATCACTCGCATCAACATTGTTTTTCCAGAGCCATTTTCGCCTGTAATACCGTAGATCTGTCCACACTTCATGGTAAGGCAGATATCCGTCAATACAGTTGTCTTTCCAATCTGTTTCGTTATGTTTTCAAGCGTTACTTCCTGTATCATCAGCCTTCTCCTTCCCTTGCAAAAAGATCTCTCTTCGCCAAATAGTATCCGGTACCTACCGCACAGATCGCAGTCTGCAAGAAAACGATGATAATCTTTTGAATGTAACTTCCACCATTTTCGATAATATCTGCCGATAGCCACATTGGATTTATCATCTCTGACACCACGCCATCCACCTCTGCCGTTGACCACATAATCAAACCAATCACGCACAGCATTGACAACAGGATTCCAATTGCACTTCCTCCTGCTGCGCAAAACAAGTTACACAGCACAGCCATCTCAAATAATAGCAGCGTCAAAAACAGGCCAATCTGAAATGCAACCTTGAAAAGTGTCCCTGATAGGTTCGCCTCGCTGCTTCCCCAGATGGAAAATATCATATGCATTCCCACAAAACAAAATGTATAGAGCACACTGTAGAAGAGCAGCCAGACAAATTCCTTTAAAATCCACTTCTTTCGGTTTGAAATCCTTGAGAAAAAATATACCGCGCCAATGCGCTGCCTAGCCGCAATACAGTCTCCATATAAAATCAAAAACAGCACAAGGAAAATAGCCTGACCAATCGCTATTACAAAACGGCTTCCGGCATCGCCTGTCACTCTTCCGAAAATACCATTGATCAGCGTATCAGCGATTGACTCGCTGCTTTTCTCTCCTACAATTTCTATATAGCGCCCCATCCACACCGGCAGAATTGCCAATCCGACCCGATACAAATATTTTCTTCTCATCTCATCACCCCTGCTGTGCATTTAATTCTCTGTGAGATGCACAAAAATATAAAATAACCGTTATCACAATCAGAACCAATGCCCATGTCAGTAAATAAAGCATGCTACAACTGCTTGATGTCATCGGTGCAAAATAGTCCATCAGGTACAAATCCATATAGCTGCCTGTCTGTTCTTTAATTTTTTCTGCATTTTCCATTGCCTGTCCCACAGCATCCACTGACGGAATATTCGCATTGACTGTATTTATAATTTTCGCAAAGAAAAGTGAATTTAGCTGCATCGTTCCCACACAGATAATGTAAATTGGAAGAAACAGCACCATAACATTACCAGAAAATATAAAGGAAATTGCCATCACAAATGCGCCGCAGATACCAGAAAACAATCCAAAAATCACGAAATAGAGCAGCTGATACAAAACGGGCGATTTTAAATAGATTTTTAAAAACAGATATTGTGGATTCACAGAGGAGTACAGGAGATTTTCGCCCAGAAGACTGACCTCATACATGTTATCCTCGTATGCTCCCCATGTAAGATTCAAATTATTGGGAAAAATAAAATAACACAGAAGCATATTCAAAAGAAGTGGAATGAGTACCACGCTCATACTGCCAATTGCTGCCACCGCCAGTTTTCCGCGAAGATATTTTTTCCAATTCGACCGTACCAAAATAACCGATACACAACGGTTCTTTTTATCCGAAACATACGAGGTAGAACATGCAAGCACGACTAGAAATGGCCATATGGCAGAAAAGATTTTCCAGCCATAACTAAGGCCATATCCACAAACCGCTTCGCTTGCCGATAGGGCTGCGAAGCGGTCAACTCCTCTATTTTTCCACGTTTCCAAAAGAAGTGCGACACACACGCACAGAGATGAAATTAAGAATGCGACCCGATATTGCAGGCTTCGCACCATTTTTTTTAGTTGAAAAGGTAGATTCATACATTACTGCTCCTTAATAGATATCCCAATATCCACTTGCACGGCAATCCAGTGCCGGACCATTTCCCATCAAGTACAAACTAATACCTGCTCCATTGGACTCACCTTCCCTTCTATAATCACGAGTTTCAAGTTCCTTGATTATTTTATAGCACATATCACACTTAAAGTACATGACCAAAACACCATATTTTTTTCCTATTTTTCTTTGATTTTGGTCATGTACTTTCTTTAAAAAACATGCTATCATTATTTGTTAGTGACTAATAATTTTATACTCTTATTTACAGTATTTCTTTTCTCTTTCCTTTAAAAATATAATAAATTCTCTCTCTTGAAATAAAATGGACAAGTTTAATGCCTGAAAATATTTCTTCTGATATATTTCAGGCTTTGCTTTTCTTTCTCTTTCATTCCATGCTATCTCATACAACGCATCGCTGATTCCCTTCGCACTGCCATTCTCAAAAATTTTTTCCATTCCCTTTTTTGCATATAAAATTGCTTCTTCATATTTCTCTACATCTCCCAGATAAGTTGCCAATGTCTCCCATAATAGCTGTTTTCCAAGACAGGCATTCTCTTGTCCAATTGTTTCTTTATCAAAACTTTCAATTGTTTTTCTTAGTATCAAAATTGCAATCTCCGGCTTTTTCTCATCTCGATATACCTGTGAAAGCCCTCTTATACTTGCTACCTCTGTTCGTGACCAACAATGTTTTTCAATATTTAATTCATCAAAATTTAATGCTATTTCTCGAATCTCTTTCTTTCTGCTCCTTTTTACTCGATCTTGATCTAAAATTTGAAAAAAAAGGATATCAAAATTGTTCTGTGTATGCATCAAAAAATGTCGATTCGTTTTACTTGTTGTATCTAATATTCCCTTTAAGTGCTCTATTTTTTCTTTTCCTAAATCGTACTTTTTTCTGTAGGAACTATCCTGTATCCTCTGGTACTCCTCCACAACATCTGGATCGGTACTCTCTAGCAGAAGACTTACCTTATTTCCTCTTTCTCCCAGTCTCTCTAGCAGCTTTTTCTTCTTAGCCCAACGAAGCTTTCGCTTTCCACACTCAAAACGAGAATAGCTCTCTGGCTCTAAAATACCCTCGCTTAATTTTGTCTGTGTCAGATTCTGCTCTTTTCTTCGTATCTGAATAATCTCATCTGCTATACGCGCATTCTCAAAAGTGGTTAGCACAAACAGACCATATGGATTTTCATGAAACTCTGCAAAGAGTTCATCTATCATCCCTATCGTCTTTTCCTGCTCATCCCATTCTTCTTGATTCCATTTTAACTGTTTTTCAAAAAACAAGCGCTGCTTTAAGAGCGGCAGCAATCCACGAAAACTCTCCGCCTGAATGGAACGGTCAATCGCTTCCTGACAAATTTCCATGGCTTTTTCCTGTCTTTTTCTGCTCCACTCTAATGCAGCAAGCTTCCATGCCACAAATGATAATACACGTGTGTTTTCTTCTGGATCACCGCCTCTTTTTCTCTGTTCCCACAACCACGTTAGAATCTGTATTGCCTTCTCAATCTCTCCATTTTCTTCATAGCCTTGCGCTAGAAGAAAAAGCATTTCCTGCTCATAGACTGCCATCAGTACCTTATGCGTTTTTTGAATCCAAGAAACTGCATCTGATGAATAAATTCGTTTCCATTCTGATTCCATATGAAGCTTTAATGCGTCAGCTTTGCACAATTGTCCTCGCTGTTTTGCCAGTATCGCATAGCCTTTCATGTTTGCAAGAAAAATACGATGGATCGCAACTGTTGTATTCTCTGCGTTATTCAGCAATGCAGCATATCTTTGGCACCGTTCTTCTAATTGATCTGCCAGCAGTTGTAGCTGCGCTTTATCTTCGCTTCTCATACTCTCGTTACTGATAATTGTGTTACTCATAATCTGATTGCTAATCTCACGCATCTCTCTGCGTGCCTTAAACAGATCATACTCTTCCTGCTCCACATAACACTCATAGATAAGAGGCGAAATTCCAAGACGTCCCAGCAGAAAATCCCACGTTGTCTTATCTGCATACTCATCATCTTCCTCCAGATGTTTTAAATCCGCAGCAGACATGACTCCCTGACTAAGTTCTTCCAGTGAGATATTTTTCTTGTTTCTCGCACCTGCTATGAGACGCCCCATAGTATATGGCTGAGATTCCTCCACATCATTCAATGCCATCTTTCTCTCCTCCACACTTTCCTCATAATTCTCAAAACTATGTTTGTTGTAATTATAACAAAATAAGAAAAGGTTCGCAATGAAATTTGTGTTGCAAAACATATATTCTAGTGTTATACTTATCCTGAAAGGAACTTTTACACCGTGCAAATGATAAATGATCTTATATTAAGGTCAAAGATACCTTCGATAAAATTCCAAAATTTGGAGAATGATTTTTGAATGGAGGAGTTTTATGGAAAAACCAAATGAACGGCGACCCAGCACAAAAATCCAATGGCATCCTGCTTTCTGTGCCGCAGCCGAACTTGAGCTTCGCTTCAATAAAGACGATCTTGAATTTAAGCGCGAGTACAATCTAAGCAAAAAGCCACTTCAAATGGATCTTTTAATCATCGAAAAAAGGAAAGGTGTGCAGATTCAAAATGAAATCGGAAAAATCTTCCGTGCTCATAACATCATTGAATTCAAATCACCTGATGATAATCTCACTATCGATGATTTTATCAAGACACTGGGATATGCCTACCTGTATAAAGGGCTTGGCGATCACGTCAATCAAATCCCACTAGGAGAATTAACAGTTTCTCTCTTTCGGGCATCTTCACCGAAAGGACTCTTAACTCAACTATCTGAATATGGATTTTGTATTCAAGAACATACACCCGGCATATACTACATAAATGGGTTTGCAATTCCTATGCAGATTGTTGTGACAAACGAACTTAATTCTAAGAATCATGAAAGCCTTAAAGTATTATCAAAAAATGCCAATACTGACGATATTCATAGATTCACAAGATTTGCTCAGAGTTTTACAGAGCCTGGGGATAAGGAAAAGGCTGACGCTGTATTACAGGTAAGTGTCGCTGCAAACAGAAAAAACTATGACAAAGTAAGGAGGACTTCGGATATGTGTGAGGCATTGAGAGAGCTTATGAAGGAAGAAATTGAAGAAGAGTTAAAGAAAAGCCGAGATAAAGCAATACAAGAAGGACTCGCACAAGGACTCGCACAAGGACTTGAACAGGGACTTGAACAGGGTATTGAGCAAGGTATTGAGCAAGGTATTGAGCAGGGACTTCAGCAGGGTATTGAGCAAGGTATTGAACAGGGACGCATCAACCAGTTAATTGATCTTGTTATGCAAAATCTTCTGCCTATCGAAACTGCCGCTCAGTGTGCAAAGATGACGCTTGACGAATTTAAGGTTGCAATGGAGAAAAAGGAAAACTAATTAGCAATTCAAATCAAAAAAGAGCCAGTGGACGAGAAAACATTTTCCCTTCCACTGGCTATCTGCTGCCTTTACTCAAAAACTCCAATATAGGACAGCGTCGGCGCTACTCTTGAATCTATAATTTCAATTACTAGCTCTTTTATTAGTTCTTTTACTAGCTCTTTTGTTTTTATCTTATCTAACAAGACAATCTTTTTATAGCCAACCACTGTTCCCTCGAAAACGCATTTTTCACTGCCATCATGCACTGTTAAAATTCTAAATGCTTCTATACGCTGACTCTTTTTTATATTTTCTTTCAATACTACACGGTGAATATCATACTCTTTATCAAATTTTATGTGAATCCTGCAGTTTCTTTGTCCATCTGATGTCGTAAAATATGAATCATAATCATCATTTCTTAGGTTCTCGATTTCAAAACCTTTCTTTTGTTCTTCGCAGAAAAGTGATGCTTTCTCTAACAAGTTTTTGCCATAGCATTTCTTTTGATATTCACCGATCTCATGCAGTCGTTTTACATCATTTTCATGAAACAAACCTTCTTTTGTCGGCGGAATATTTAATAAAAACGTCGCATTTCCTCCAACGGAATGCTCATAGATTGAAATCAATGTTTCCAATGATTTGACTTGATCGTCTTCTTCTTCATGATAAAACCATCCTGGACGAATACTTGTATTAACCTCTGCCGGATACCAGATAAGCTCCTTCTCATCCTTTATCAGCTCATAGCTTCCCAAATCCTGATCTGACGCACGGACAATGCGCTCTCTAAACTGCGTATCATCCTGCTTTTGGCTGTTTTCCTGAATCTTTTCCGTATCTCTTGTGCGAAGCGGTACAACACTCCACTCAGATTCTCTCGTACTTCCAGCCTCATTTCCGCACCAGCGCACATCTGGTCCGCACACATGAATACAGGCATTTGGCTGCAGTCTTCTTATCACTTCATAATATCTCTCCCAATCATAGTACTGCTTTTTCCCATTTGGTCCTTCCCCACATGCACCGTCAAACCATACAGCAAAGATCGGTCCATATTGTGTCAGAAGTTCCGTTAACTGATTTACAAAATAATCATCATATGGCTTTCCCTGTCCATATAAATAATTATTTCGATCCCACGGAGACAAATAAATTCCAAAATCCAGTCCATGTCTTTTGCAGGCTTCTGACACTTCCTTTACAATATCGCCTTTTCCGTCACGATATGAACTTGCTGCTACCGTATGCGTTGTGTAACGGCTTGGCCATAAGCAAAAACCATCGTGATGCTTGCATGTCAAAATCAGCCCTTTCATGCCTGCAGCGCATAATGCATCACACCACTGATCCGCATCCATTTTTACAGGATTAAAGATAGCCTCATCTTCTGTCCCGTCGCCCCATTCTTTTCCTGTAAATGTATTAACTGTAAAATGAACAAAGCCATAAAATTCTCTTCTTTGATGCGCAATCTGCCGTTTTGACGGCACAACCGAAACCAAGCGCTGTTCCACAAATTTGTCAATTTCTTTTCTCATATGATCCTACCCTTTAGACTTCTATCTTGCCTTTCCCTTCTTTTTCTTTTCTTCATACATGATCTTGTCTGCCTTTTCAAGCACCATTGGAATTGAAAGCTCGTCTGTACATAACACAAGCTGGCATCCAACCGACATATCAATTGCGAACTCATTTTTTCCCTGTGCATTATACATGGCAATCTCTTTTCGCACAGTCTCCATCAATTCAATTGAACGCGTTTCATCACCAATCATCATGAGTGCAAATTCATCACCGCCAAGGCGTCCTGCTATACCATGTGCTCCGGCAGCTTTCTTTAAAATATCTGCACAGGCACAAATTGCAATATCTCCTGCTGCGTGACCATAATTATCATTGATTTGTTTTAATCCATCCATATCAGCAAACATAATAATTGCTTTTCTATTTTTATAAATACGATTCATTTTCATTGCCTGTTCCATAAAGCCACGACGATTTTTAATCTGCGTCAGCTCATCTCGCTCTGACACAAAATTTAAAATTTCATTTTTGCTTCGAAGCTCCTCAAGCAAAAGCTCACGCTCTCGTTGAACAGACAAACGCTTTTTTTCTGTGTGATACGCCATCAGCGCATTTGCCATTTGAATACTGATCAAATAGACCATATCCACTTCCTCTGGCGTAATCTCAACACTTAATATACCATACTGCGTTGAACCAGACTGAAGGCAAAATACACTCGGCTGGTGCTGATAGCGTACACTTCCTTCCTCAGAAAATCCACATTCTTCTAAAGAGACCTCATTTTTATATTCATCAAATACCTCTACGCGTTCTCCATCCTGACGCGCAACAAGATAAATCGTATTTGGAAATTCCCAGCCCTTTTCTATATTATATTCAACTGGGTTTCTAAAAACATAAAGCAGCGCCGTTTTAACGCCAAAAAAGGACATTGGCGTTAATGCATTTTTAAGAAATTTCTCACGATCCTGCAATGCAATAAGCATGTTTCTGGAGATCATAGGAACCATCCATGTTTTTTGACGATATACTGTATTTCTTTGTTTTTCATAGACAAATTTTTGCCCCATGTTTTCAATTTGATCAAAACCTGAAAACTGCTTGCATGTACAGCCACATGATTCACGAACACATACCTTCGCTGGTATCACAATATTTTTCCCATGACCGCTTCGCGCCAGCTCCAATGCACTATAAACAGCCATATATCCTGACCGTTCAGAATCCTGATGAATTGTCGTGATTGGCACTGGCACGTGACGAATACGCTCCCAGTCATCAAAGCCGGTAACAGCAATATCATGTCCAATATGAAGTCCGCGCTTTTCACATTCCTGATAAGCAGTCAGCGCCATAACATCATTTGCACATACTATTGCCTGAAGATTAGGGATTCGATCTAACAGTGCATTTACCTGTTTCTGTACACACTCTGAGAAATCACCTGTTTCAATGCGGCTTTCATCCATTGGCAGATCATATTTTTTCATAACATCTAAAAATGCTCTTTTTCGCTGGCAGGCATCTGTATTTCCAGACGGTCCTGCCAAAAAAGCGAAATTATGATACCCATGGTCGCGCACTAAATGCTCCACTAATTCATACATTCCGTTATAATTATCGACAATAATAGAAGTCCAATTAGGTCTATCGGTCTGCTCATTTATGAGCACACATGGAACATTGCGAAAATATTCCAGATACTGCTTTCCGTAATCACTCTTCATAAAAATGCTCATCATGCCATACGTCATAATTAAGACATCTGCTTTGACATATCTCGCATAATCATAAATTGCACTTTTTTGATAATCCCATCCTATGGATGTATCAGTTGGATACAGCTGCGCTGTATAAGGACTGCTCACATTCATAAAATACATTATCTGCACATCGCACTCCTTTGATGCCTGATCAATTCCCTTCATAATGTTGATTGCGTGCGGTGAGTTAGCATTGCCAATCACAACTCCTATTTTACAGCGCTCCTGCATTTTATCCCTCCTTTTTTGAGCCTATAGGCTTTTTCTATAAAAATCAAAATTTATTTCATCATTTCTGCCTCTTTTTTTGCCTTTTCCACAGCTGCCACAAGATTATCCCCCGCACGCTCCATCGCATCAAAGACTTCCTTTTGCTCATCTTTATGTCCTGCTGCCTTACTCGTTCCTGTCAAAATGGCTGTATGCTCATCTGGTGTGAAGTCTTCTTCATCCTGCACATCAATCGCGAAAGTGAGAGGATCTAGCTTACTCAATTCTCTTGCTATAAAATGTGCAAACAAAAATGAGCCGTACTCGTTTGTGTGTGTCATATCTCCCGGATGGAAATAGACACGGCTAGCCTCTTTTCCATTTTTCTTGATCAGATCTACCGCATATTTATGTAGGTCAATGACAGGCACACCAGTCTCTTCCCCTACCTCAAAAACAGCCTGCGCATGCTCTGCTAAAAGATCATTATAAGTGCCGTCATCCTTCCAGGTATTGCGCGCAAGCGGTGTTACAAGAATCGGGACTCCGCACAGTCCACGAATCTCATTTACATAATTCATCAGATTTTCTTTATAACCTGTCTGTGCCTGCAGATGTGCCAGCTTCTGATCGTTATGACCAAACTGAAACAAGCAAAAATCGCCCGGACGAATATTCTTCTTTACGATATCGTAGTGTCCCTCATTACGAAAGGTTTCTGTGGTAAGTCCGCTGTGCGCCTGATTATCAATGGCTGTACTTCCTCCGATAAAATATGCAAGGCACTGTCCCCATGAACTATAGCATCCGCCCGGCATATATGGCTTTGGACAAGTCTGATCAGTAACTGTGGAATCTCCTGCCAGATAGACTGCCGGAATTTTTGTCTTTGCAGAAAGCTTTTCTGCTGCCATGCCAACACTCTTTAATTTCGTCAGATCCTCACATGCCACTGAAAAGCCAATCTTTGTGATTGTCATGCACTCGCTGTGAAAACGCGGAATCATCTCGCCAAAATGCAGATAAAGTGTTCCCTCAATCACCTCTCCTGCCTTTCTTTTTCCAAGACGCAATAGCTGCTTTCTTCCTGCAAATACAAATAGCTGCTCTATTTCTTGGGCAGTCTCTATTTTATATGTGATGTAATAAATGCCCTCGCCATCTGCATCAGCATAGTAATCAGCTACCTGCAATCCCTGTGCGTTTTCGCTTCCCTCACTGCCTTCCTCAAAGCCGTCACCAAGCTCAGGAATGTAGTCTGCAGCCTTAGTATTTAGCGTATGTATCATAATCGTTATCTCTCCTCTTATTTTCATATTTCACAGCATCTTGACCGTTTTCACTCGAATTAAAATACTATGATTTGTGTGTTTTTCATAATTTTGTCTTTATCATACACGCTTTTACGCTTAATTGCAACCTTTTTAGAACATAAAAGAGACAGGTACCAACTTCTGTCAATACCTGTCTCTTTTATTATAAGTTCGTAATCTTTATGCAACGACAATCTTCTTAAAGTTCTTCTTGCCCTTCTTAATTACGAGTCCTTCTGCCGGGATCTCATTTGCTGCAAAGCTCATGCGGATATCTGTTGCCTTCTCATCATTTACACTGACACCACCCTGCTCTACTGCACGGCGCGCCTCTGAACGTGACTTAGCAAGACCTGCCTTTACAAGAAGGCTTAAGATATCAAGCTTCTCGCCTTCACCTTCTGCAAAATCAGCTGCGCTAAGCTCAACTGCCGGAATCTCTGCTGCATTTCCTGCACCAAACAATGCCTTTGCTGCGCTCTCAGCCTTCTTTGCTTCTTCCTCGCCGTGAACAAGCTTTGTCAGCTCAAATGCTAAGATTTCCTTTGCCTTATTTAACTGGCTTCCTTCCCACTTATCCATCTCGTTAATCTGCTCAAGCGGAAGGAAGGTCAGCATACGGATACACTTTAATACGTCAGCATCTGCAACGTTTCTCCAGTACTGGTAGAAATCGTATGGGCTTGTCTTCTCTGGATCCAGCCATACAGCACCTGAAACAGTCTTACCCATCTTCTTACCCTCGGAGTTTAACAGCAGCGTGATGGTCATTGCACCTGCGTCCGCTCCCAGCTTACGACGGATCAGCTCGGTACCGCCTAACATGTTGGACCACTGGTCATCACCGCCAAACTGAAGGTTACAGCCGTATTTCTGGAACAGCATATAGAAGTCGTAGCTCTGCATAATCATGTAGTTAAACTCAAGGAAGCTTAATCCACGCTCCATTCTCTGCTTGTAGCACTCAGCTGTCAGCATTCTGTTTACGCTAAAATGAGGTCCAACCTCTCTGAGTACATCAATATAGTTTAAATTTAACAGCCAGTCTGCATTGTTAACAAGCAGTGCCTTGCCATCAGAGAAATCAATAAAACGTGCCATCTGCTTCTTGAAGCACTCTACATTATGCTCGATTGTCTCCTTTGTCATCATCTTTCTCATATCGGTCTTTCCAGACGGATCTCCGATCATTGCTGTACCGCCGCCAATCAGTGCAATCGGCTTGTTTCCGGCCATCTGAAGTCTCTTCATTAAGCACAGTGCCATGAAGTGACCTACATGAAGGCTGTCTGCTGTCGGGTCGAATCCGATGTAAAATACAGCCTTTCCATTATTAACGAGATCGCGGATACGCTCCTCATCTGTTACCTGGGCAATCAGCCCTCTTGCTACTAATTCTTCGTAAACCTGCATGATTTTTTTCTCCTTTTCTGCGCTTTTATTACTTTCGCCTGAGAACTTTTTCTATTTATCGATAATTCACGAATTGCTCCGCTGCTTCGCAGCTCTCTCAATTCTACAGACATTCGGACTCGGCTGATTTTTCTTGAAAATCGCCTCCTCCTCATGTCTGGGCGTGGCATAAAGTTCAGGCTTTTTCCATGCAAGCATGGAAAGCCTGAACTTTCGCCCCTGGAATTACAAAAAGCCCCCGTCCTAACAAAAGGACGAGGGCGAAATCTCGTGGTACCACCTTTCTTCACAGTCTGCTCACACAAACTGCCTTTCAAGTACACGCACCCTGTAAAAACAATCCAGTCAATCTGCGAATACTCTGACAAGATAACGGCTGCCGCGCCGCTGCAGTCTACTTTTGCAAAATCGCAAGTTCGGTGCAGAGCTCAGAGAGGTATTCCTTATAAGCTTCCCCTGCGCCTCTCACCTGCCGGCTACTCTCTTTTGGTTTCCCTTATCAGTACTTGTTCTCCTCAACGCTGATAAACAGAGTATAGCAACGTGATTAAAAAATGTCAAGTCATTATTTTCAGTATATTGACTTCGTTAGCTTTTTTCTTTTAAAATATCCAACTACACTTTTTTATTTTTTAGAAATATCTATTCCGAAGTACTTCTCAGACAGCTCGGTCAATGTGCCATCCTTTGCCATCTCATCAAGTGCATCATTTACAGCCTCTAAAAGAGTAACAGTATCATCACCCTTACGGATCGGAATTGCAATCTCCTCTACCTGATCGGAGTAGGTTGCAATCTTGATATTTGAATCTGGATGCTCTTTCTTGTAATCGTTAAATACAACCTCTGCATTAAGTGTTGCATCAATACGATTGGAAAGTAACAGCTCGATGGTCTGATTCAGGTCATCAACAGGAGTAACGGTTGCACCATATGCCTCTGCCTGTGCTGCATAGGTACTAGAAATGGTATTTGCAGTCTTCTTACCCTTTAAATCTTCCATAGAAGAAATCTCATCGTAATCACCGCGAACGATAACAGCAGTCTTATTATATGCATATGGGGTAGAGAAGTTGTACTTTTCTGCACGCTCATCTGTCACGCCAACACCATTTACCATGATATCGTAGCGACCTGCATCCAGACCTGCAAGCAGTCCATCCCACTCGCCCTCTACAAACTCAACCTCTACGCCAAGTTTCTCTGCGATGTTCTGTGCAACCTCTACGTCATAACCAACAAGATCATTATTATCATCATGATAGGTCCACGGAGCCCATGTTCCTTCCATTGCCACAACAATGTTTCCGCGCTCCTTAATCTGCGCTAAAAGATCATCTGCTGACTCGCCGGTTCCGATTTCTGTAGATACTTCTTCGCTTCCAAGCTCAGTCTCAGCCTTCTTTGATTCTTCCTCGCTCTTTGCTTCTGCGCTTGTGTTTACTTCGCTGCTTCCTGCCTCAGTATCCTTGGTCTCGTCAGACTTTGTGGCAGTCTCCTTTGTTTCCTGTGCAGAAGTCTTTGCAGCTGTAGTACTCTTATCAGATGTACCCTTTGAAGAGCAGCCTGTCAATGCGGCAGATGCAATCACTGCTGCTGTTAATGTGCATGGAATTAATTTCTTAATTGTCATAATAGTTTCCTCCTCTTTATTTTATGAAAAAGCATTACTGATAGATATTTTCCTTATCAGAAATGCTTTTACAAGCAAGAATTACTCCTGAAAGATTCGCAAGAACTCCTTCGTGCGCATTTCCTTCGGATGCTCAAAAAACTCCTTCGATGATCCTTGTTCCACAACCACGCCCTTTTCCATGAAAATTACACGATTTGATACTGTTCGCGCAAAGTTCATCTCATGGGTAACAACAAGCATTGTCATTCCTTCCTGTGCAAGCCGCTTCATAACCGCAAGCACCTCTACCGTCAGCTCTGGATCTAGCGCCGATGTCGGCTCATCAAAGTAAATAATCTCTGGATTTACTGCTATCGCCCTCGCAATCGCCACACGCTGCTGCTGGCCACCTGAAAGCTGGGACGGATAATAATCGCTTCGATCTTCCATGCCAACCTTTTTTAATGCCTCGTGTGCAATTCGATTTGCCTCATCCTTTGGCATTTTTCTTCCGACAATCAAGCCTTCCGTTACATTCTGCAATGCCGTTTTGTTGGCAAACAGGTTATAATTTTGAAACACAAACGCGGTTTTCTTTCGAATGCGCGCAATTGTGCGCTTCGGTACCTTATGTAAATCGATCGTCTCATCATCAAACGTCATTGTTCCGCCATCTGCCTTCTCTAAGAAATTCAGGCAGCGAAGAAGTGTTGTCTTTCCTGATCCGCTCGGTCCAAGAATCGCAATGACATCTCCTTTATTGACAGAAAGGCTTACATCGTGAAGGACATCTGTCTGACCAAATGACTTTTTAATGTTTTTAATCTCCAGCATGTATTACCCTTCCTTTCTGCCATAAAAGTTTAACTTCTTCTCGCCGATGCTCTGAAGCTTTGTCAGAATCGTTGAAATTATCAAATAAATAAGACCAACCTCCGCATACAGAAGAAGAGATTCATATGTTACTGCTACAATCTGTTTTGTCGTTTGAAGCATCTCTGGTACTGTAATACAGGACGCCAAAGATGTATCCTTTACCATAGAAATCAACGAATTGAAAAGGGATGGGAACGCGGTACGCATCGCCTGTGGCAGCACAATTCGAAAAATCGTTTGCAAGTACGAAAGACCTGCACACTGACCTGCCTCCAACTGTCCTGCTGGAACCGATTCGAGCGATGCACGGACCGTCTCTGCACAATAAGCACCTTCATTTAATGAAAATACAATTACTGCCGCAGGAAATGGATCGAGTAAAATTCCAATCTTTGACAATCCAAAAAATACAATATACAACTGCACCAAAAGCGGTGTACCGCGAAAGATCCAGATATAAAAACGGCAGAACGACTTCAACACTTTAACATTCGCAAACTGCACCAGTGCAACTACAACTGCAATCACCATCGCCAATGCAAATGCAATTACAGTTAACGGAATCGTACCAGTCAAAGCTCGAAGCAACATCTTTGGAAAGGAGTCGATAAAAATATTCCATAACCGACCACTAAACATAAAACACCCTCTTTTCTTTTTTTGGTTAAATAATTACGCGGCAACCCGCAGGCCGCCGCGTCAAAAACTTTAAAAAACCTACTTCTCCGATAGTTTAATAGATTTTTTCCGATATGTCAATGAAATAAAATCTTATATTTTTTGTACTTTTCTTATATGTTACAGTTCACGCGTCCCTTACACATAATACCATGCGACTGTTAGCGCTATTGCAATCATCAAAAATCCAAGGCCTACAAGAAGTGTCATATACTGTCCTTTGCCTTTTTGCTTTCGCTTTTTGGCCTTTTCTACTTTAAACTCGTAGAATTTTCCATTCGCCTCCCGTGTGGAAAACGGAATCAGAAAATGAGCACCTTTTTGCAGTGCAAAGGAGAAAATATCAAGCACACCAGTAGTAGATATCCAGACAAGAAGACCAAAGCTTATATATAACAGTGCAATGACAGAAAAGCCATTGCCAATTGCAAGGATACGGTCTGCAGCTGATACACCTTCTGCAAACGCTCCCTGCGATGTCATAACACCGACTGCAATAATAAGGCCAATCGCGATCTGGATGATTAAACGGATTATATTTTTTTTCTCCATTTAATTTCCTTTCATCTGCTCTTTGTAACGTGCAAACTCGGCATCGTTGCAATGCACAAAATGGCCTGGAGCAACCTCGCGGAATGACGGTTTGTCTACTGTGTAATCATGCTCCTTTAACGGAACATAGCTTATACGCTGACGCTGCTTCTCGTAGTGCGGATCTGGAAGCGGAATTGCAGACAAAAGTGATTTTGTATATGGATGAAGCGGATTTGCAAACAGCTCATCGGAATCTGCCAGCTCTACCATTTTTCCATAATACATAACACCGATTCGATCTGAGAAATATTTTACAACAGACAAATCATGCGCAATAAACAGGATTGTCAGTCCCATCTTATGACGAAGATCATCAAGAAGGTTGATAACCTGCGCCTGAATGGAAACATCAAGTGCACTAACTGGCTCATCCGCAATGATAAGCTCTGGATTCATAACAACCGCACGTGCAACACCAATACGCTGGCGCTGTCCGCCGGAGAACTCATGCGGGTAGCGGCCTGCATGCTCACGCACAAGACCAACAAGCTCTAGTACACGATATACTTCTTCATCAATCTTTTTCTGATCCTTCTCACCACGGATAACAAGACCTTCTGCAATAATCTGACGCACGGTCATACGCGGGTCGATGGATGCAATAGGATCCTGGAAAATCATCTGAATATCTGTTACGGCACGACGGCGCTTCTGATCTTCCTGCGCAAGACGAATCTGCTTTTTCTGCTCTGCAATCACCTCATCGCGCTTTTTCTTTGCATCCTTTAATTTCTCGCCGGACACACCAGACTTCTTTAAGGCAGTATATGCTTTCTTTGCCTTCTCGATCTCCCACTTGTAGGAGCCAGTTCCTGCTGCGATGCGTTCTCCCTTAAAGTATACATTTCCGGAAGTGATGTTGTAAAGCTTGATGATGGAACGTCCTGTCGTAGTCTTTCCACAGCCGGACTCTCCTACAAGGCCGAATACTTCGCCCTTTTTCACTTCAAAGCTGACATCATCCACTGCCTTATTTTCTTTAAAATACTGGCACAGATGCTCTACCTTAAGCAGAGTCTCCTGTGAGCTTGCCACATTCTTTTTTTCAGGCATTGGACTTTCCTCCCTTCTCTTTCATTCGTGCAATTCGATCGGTGATGATCTTTGGAATCTCTACCTTTGGTGCATCCGGATGGAGCAGCCATGTTGCCGCATAATGCGTATCACTGATCTTAAACATCGGCGGCTGCATCTCAAAATCAATCTTAAGCGCATACTTGTTACGATCTGCAAATGCATCTCCTACCGGCGGATAAATCATATTCGGCGGTGTTCCCGGGATAGCTTCAAGACGATCATTTGTATCAACATCAGGCATAGCAGAAAGCAGTGCCCATGTATATGGATGCGCTGGTGAATAGAAGATATCATCTGCTGTTCCTGTCTCAACAAGCTTTCCTGCATACATAACGCCAATACGGTCTGCCATGTTTGCAACTACACCAAGATCATGCGTAATAAAGATAATAGACAGATTACGCTTTTCCTTTAAGTGATTGATAAGTTCCATGATTTGCGCCTGGATCGTAACGTCAAGTGCTGTTGTTGGCTCATCACAGATCAAAATATCTGGGTCAGCTGCCAGTGCAATTGCAATAACAATACGCTGTCTCATACCGCCTGAGAACTCAAATGGGTACTGACGATAACGCTTTCTAGGCTCGGAGATACCTACCTCCTCCAAAAGCTTTAATGCCTTGTACTTTGCCATTTCCTTTGTCACACGGCTTACAGCGCCAGATGCGTTTTCACGGAAAAATTCAATCAGCTCTTTTGTCTTTTTCGCAAAATCAACTTCATTTTGCTCTGCCAAATCCTCTTTATAATGCTCTGTCAGACGATTTAACAGTTCTCTTACATTATCCTGCTCAAGCTCAAGGTCAACTGCCGTAGATGGTGTTACCTTCCATGTTGGCTGTTTTCCCTTTGCAGTCAGATTATCATATTTTTTCTGCTGCTTTGCGTGCTTTTTTGCAGCAGCTTTATTTTTATCAATTCCGCCAAAATAATGCTCCTGTGAAGCACGGATGCTTCCTGCAAATGTCCATGCAAGTCCATCCTTATGAATCTCAATAGGATCAATTGAAGCCTCTACTGCCTGAATCATCTTCTCAGCAGCTTCCTTACATGACTTAACCTCCCAGGAATCACTGTCAAAGATGCTTCTGTTTGCACTGATCACATCAATTGCTTCCTTCTTTTTCCTTGCAGATTCCTTTGCACTAAAGGAAAGTGCCTTTGATGCTTCCTCACAAAACTCGTTTAAGAAGCTTTCCTCAAGATAGGTGCGCATCATTTTGTTAAGCTCATCAATCGGCATAGAAACTGGCACAGACTTTCCGGAGAACTGCGCATAGTAACCCATGCTAAAGAAATCCGGTTTTTCTTTTTTAAGTGCCTCTGTCATTATGCCCTGCAAAATCTCAAGCTGCGCTTTTGATGCTGTAAAGTTTTTTGACTTGCAGTCAGAAGGAATCACTGATTCAAGTGTCTTTACGGCAGCCTCAAGTTTACTCTTATCATTGCTTACAACAAAATCATTTGGTGTAAGCTTTGACAGGCGCACGATTTCCTTAAGTGTATACTTCGGATCATCGAGTGCTTTCTTTTCAATATGAAACAATGCATCTGTAATATCGTCAAGTACCTCGATTGCAGCCTCATGCGCTGTGTTGTATGTCTGCTCAATCTCGATATGCTTAAATTCAAACTTATCAAAGTTTTGGCAAAGTGTGTGCGCCTTTGTGCTGTCTGTACCTGCCGCTGCCATTGTCTTTTCAAGCAGCGCAAGTGTCTGATTAAAGGAGTTTCTGCTGGCCTTCTGATGTGCCTTTCCCTTTAACAGCATCGCTTCTGTCAGCTGCTTTCCAACACGCATAATCGGATTTAAACTTGAAAGCGGATCCTGGAAGATCATTGCAATCTTATCACCACGGATGCGGTAAAAATCATCCTCACCAATTTTTAACAGATCCATACCATCGTAGATGATTGAACCGCCCTCGATGATGGAGTTTCCTGCAAGGATTCCAAGAATTGCCTTTGAGGTTACTGATTTACCTGAACCAGACTCTCCTACAATTGCAAGTGTCTCTCCTTTATTTAAATCAAAGCTGATGTCTCGTACCGCCTGTACTTTTCCTGCCGGTGTACGGAATGAGACAACCAGGTTATTTACTGAAAGTTTCTTTTCCATTCTAAATTACTCCTCCGTTCCTCTCAGGGATGGGTTAAAGGCATCCCGCAGTCCGTTTCCAAACAGGTTGAAGGAAATCATCAGCAGGGAAATATAAATTGCCGGGAATAAAATAATGTGCGGATACGTCGTAAGCATCGAGGTTCCCTGTGAAAGCATGGTACCAAGTGATGTCATATTAGAAGAATCCAGATTTACAATTCCCAGATATGTCATGTTAGACTCAGAGTAGATAACGCTCGGAATCGTAAGCACGGCACTTGTAATTAAGGTTCCAATTGCATTTGGGAAAATGTGCTTAAACATCAGACGTGAATCCTTAGCGCCAAGTGTGCGTGCAGCAAGAATATATTCCTGATTTTTATAGCGATAAAACTGCATACGCGTCTTGCTTGCCATACCAATCCAGCCTGTAAGTACAAACGCAAACAAAAGAGATGGCACAACACCGACCTTGCTTGCCAGATGCAGCTGGAACAATGATGTTACTACAATAAATGGAACATCATTTAAGATATCTGAAATACGCTCCATAATCATATCGACTGCTCCGCCATAGAAGCCTTCAATTGCGCCGTAAACAGCACCGATTGCCAAGTTGATTGCAGAAATAATCAATGCAAACAAGAGACTAAATCTTGCACCCTCAGCCATTCTTGTCAAGATATCTTGTCCGTAAGCATTTGTTCCAAACAAGAATATCGGCTCATGACCATAGCGATACTGAAAATAACTAAGAGAATCTACACGAACCTTAAATGACATTGACGTTGAAGAACCTGTTACTGTCGCATAGCGATAGGAACCATCATCTCCAGCAATACGAAGACTGTGATAATCGCCGTCTTTTCCCTTTGTCAGATAAATAGGCGTAATATTTCCATCCTTATCCAGCTTCGGTGCACCCTTATTCGTACACTTATACCAGATATTTGGATCTGAACGCAGATTCGGTGCCTGAATTGACTTTGAGTCAACTGACGGATAAATTACCTGAATCTGATTTTCATCCTGCCAATCCTGAATAGCCTCATACTCTGCTTTTGTCAGCGTCAGATTTAACATACCAATCTTGGAATAGGAGTCTACTCTTACATCATAAAATGTGCTGTTTGATGTGCTGGAGGAATCCTCATAATCAGCCTTATAGACTTTTGTGATTGCATTTACTCCGCGCTCTGTCTCCATTGCCTCATAATATGCATACATGTCGCTGCTGATTGTTTCTCTCTTTGCGCCATCCCAGCCTGCCCATGAAAACAGCTTTGACTTTGGAAGCAGCTTTCCATACTGAAGATATGTTGTATCAGTCTTTGATTTCGTATAACTGTTGTGTGACACAAGCGGAACAATAAGTGCAAATGCAAGAAGCAGTGCAATGATAACTGCTGCTGTCAGTGAACTCTTATTGCGGCAAAAACGCATCATGGCATCCTTGAAATAACCAACCGGCTTTGTCTCAAGCTTCTTGTCATGAATCGCCTCGCTGCGGTCAAAAAATTCAAATTTTTCTTTTGGGATATTTGTATAATCTGTATTTTTGCGTGCTATTTTATCGTTCCCCCATTCTGATTCTCGGATCGATAAAGCCGTAGCTGATATCAACTACTAGTCCTGATACAAGTCCGATCAGTGTATAAAATGCAGACAACAACATAAAGAAGTTGTAGTCGCGTGCTGTAATAGAATTTAAATACAGCTGGCCGACACCAGGTACACCAAAGATCGTCTCAATAATCAGAGATCCGCCTAAGATACCGACAAACTCTCCCAAAATCATTGGGAATACCGGAACCATGGAGTTTCTCATTGCATGGCGAATCGTTGCCTGTGAGCGAGTCAAACCTTTTGTTCTTGCAAGCAGCATAAAATCACTTGTCAATACCTCAGAAAGCTCGGCGCGCACATATCTGGCAAGACTGGCAATACTTCCAAATGCCAATGCCAGCACAGCCGGCATGACTGAGCGGAACATCGACAGTGAAAAATAGTTCGTTCCACTGTTCATCTGAAGTGGGAACAACTTAAGCTTATAGCAGAGCAAATACTGGATTAACAGTGCATATACATAAGACGGAACGGAAATAAATACCATGACAAGTGTGGAAATCAGATAATCCTGCCACTTGTTTTTCTTTAATGCGGCAAAAATACCAAGCAGCAGTCCGCTTGGAATTGCCAAAAGCATGGAATAGATGTTTACCATCATGGTTGCCGGAAGTTTGGAAGTGAATACCTTCCATACATCCTGGCTGCGGTACAGCGCCTCACTGATTCCCCAGTCTCCACCTATTACGCTTCGTTTTAAGAAAATCAGATACTGTATCAGAATCGGCTTGTTATAGCCCAGCGCTTCTCTTCGCTGCTGAATCAGATTCATGTCCTTGCCAAACTGCTTGGCATCCACAAGCGGCAGCAGCTTTACGAGTACAAAGCATACTGTCAGAATTGTGAAGAAGACAAAAAACATCAGCGCGATACGCTTTAATACGTACTTAACCATCGTTGTCCTCCGTTTGTTTTCATGTTTAATTTTACGGTTTTACGCTTTTAAAATTTTTTTCCAAAAACTGACAGGAAGGGGGCGGCAAGCCGCCCCCTTTCCTGTCGAAGTGTTGCTTTTTTTGCAACATGATCACTTCTTATTATTCGATTTCTCGATGTTGATACTTTATTAGTTGTAATTGAGCTTTCCACCCTGCTCAGATACAAATGCATCCCACTCAGCATCGCTGTAGTCGTATGTCATGTACTGAACACCACCACGTTCAACACCGTAGTAATACTCATCTGTAGCATACTGAATCTTCATACTCTTTAATGCTGCTGTACAGTCATCGAACATTGGAATCAGGTCATAATTTCCAAGAACTGCATTCTCCAGTCCAACTAATACCTCAAAACGATCTTCGCTGTTGTCATCTGCAGAACCAGCAGAGAACTCTTTTGTGGTACCATCCTCAGCCTTAATGGTAACAGCCTCACCAAGCATAGCCTGAGTCCAATCCCATGCAGTTGCCGTGTAGGTAACACCATCTGTCAATGTGATATCTACATCAGCAGACTTTGTATCCCATGACGGGTCATACTGATACTCGCTTGATGTATAAGCTTCCATTAAGCTGTACGGATCAAGTGCAGCACCTGTCCAGCCTACACCAAACAGAAGATCTACCTGCTGGCTTCTAAGTGCCTCACCAAAGCCATTTCCAAGTGTATCATCTACGCTAAAGGTTAACTTGCCTTCAAGAGAAGTTCCCTTTACTGCCTCAGTGTAGCAGTTTACAAGGAACTCGTTACCCTTGTTGTAGAAGGTGCTCTCACTGTTTGGAAGACCAATCTTGATCTCAATCACGTCATCTTCATCCATCAGACCAGATGCGATTGCCTCATCATATGCCTCGTTGAATTTCTCCTGAGCCATCTCTAAGTTGTAGCCTGTGATGCTGTCTACTGCCTCATCAACAGTTTCATACATCAATCCCTCACCGATATCATCAGAAAGACCCCAGAAGTTTGCTAAAACATTCTTTGCTTCCTCAGTATCACGGTAAGCAATACCCTCTTCCGGATCAGAGATGATGCTGTTTGAGTAAAGACCAAATGCTGCAGAGCTTAATGGGTTAACTGCTGCATTGAAGGCATCACGGTCAAGTGAATAGCAAAGTGCCTCACGGAATGACTTTAAGCTAAGGATTGTCTTGTTGATGTTATCGCCAGCAGCCTTCTGTGCTGCCTCAAGTCCCTCAACACCTGGATTCATTGCCATGAAGAAGGTACTCTCACCAACGGTATAATATGCGTAATCGCTGGAACCGTAGGTCTCGATATCATCCTTTGTCAAGCCATAGGTGTCAAGCTCGCCGCTTAAGAACATCTCAAGTCTTGTTGACGGCTCTTTTACACAGCTAACAACGATACTTGTGGTCTGATACTGACCGTCTACATTGCCAAAGTAGTACTCGTTCTTATCCAGAACGTACTCCTTATCTGCCTGATAAGATGCCAGCTTGTACGGTCCAAAGGAAGCAGTTGTCTCTGCGGAAGTACCGTAGGTATTATTGTAAACACCGTTGCTCTCAGACTCGCAGCTCTTATACAGATCTTCCTTTACTAACCAGGAATCTGTCAGAGAATACTTTAAGTAGAAGCCCTTTAATGGCTTTTCAAGGACTAAAACGAGCTCAGTATCGGACGGAGCAAAGATACCAACTTCATCGATTGACATCTCTGGATACTCGGTACCCTTATATACCATCTCTTCCCACTCTTTGTAAGCATAGTCGCCGCCTTCTGCTGCGTAATCCTCTACAGTTGCATAGCCGTGAAGGTTAGCAACGATGTGCTGAAGTGCCTCAACAACCTCATCAGTTACCGGAACATAGCCGTCATCATTTGCATTTGCAGCTAAAACAGTCTCATACAGATCAACATCATCCTTCATAAATGCAGACTTGTAATCTTCCATTGCATAGTAATCAGAAAGTCCCGTGGTAGAATCCCATGTTGCACAGTCACTTAAGCTGAGTGCTAAATCATGTCCGTCTACCATGTAAACACCATCATCATTCTTCTCGAATGTGGATGGATCTACGTACTCATCCTCACCCATCTCAGAAGAGATAAAAGTCTCAGCATATGCATGCTGTCCTGCATAAAGGAAATTCTTTGCATTCTTTAATACAAGATTTCCAGAGTACAGCATATCTGCGCGGTGATGCTGTGCCTTCGGGTTTAACAGAAGCTCTGCAGACTTTACAAAATCAGAAGCAACGATCGGTGTACCGTCATCCCACTTTAAATCATCACGAATGGTAATCTTCCATGCCAATGCCTCATCACCGTCTAAACCATACTGATCCTTATACTCAGCAGTTACATCCTCTGGATCGCCTGTTGCAACAAGCGGAACCATCTGATAACCATCCTGGGTATCATTGTAATCGAAACTGTAGAAACCTGCTTCCAGATACTGCATAAGCTCAGAGTCTGTATGCGTCTGGTTGTCATGAAGACTCCAGTTTGTTGGGAAATCAGCTAACGCATAGCGATAGGTATAGCTCTCAGACTCCGTTGTGGTTGCGTCTGATGCAAAAACTGCGGTGCTGCCAAGTGTAGTTGCAGCCATAGAAGCAGCCAGCATCAAAGATAATGCTACCTTTCTCATATTCATTCCTCCTATTTTCTTCTCATGTTCCGTTAGATTTTGTTTTCTCAGAACCTGATAAATCAGTATCATATTTATTATATATGACTGGAAAAAGACTGTCAAGGTTAGGGCTGATTTTCTTTCGCTTTCTCATTGCCAGTAGTGACACATTTTGAGCCACCGTCCCTGTCACCACGGCTTACTTGCAGTTCTTATCAAGGAAATCAAGCACTGTCTTTACAAACAGTGGATCCATATCATTTGCCTGCTTTTTATCAAGGCGGGCAAACCATTTTGAAAGCACCTTTTCTGGAACACGGTTATAATACAAATCGTGAAGCATCTTTAATTCTTCCTTCTTGGCTAGATAATAAGCTGTTCCGCCTTTTGTGAAGAAAATTCCCATGTGATTGCTCTTTCCCGGACGTGTCTCAGTATAGTACTCAACATTTGGATTTGTAATATGGCTTCGCTGCGCGATAATAGAAGATCCCTCATAGCTAATCACTTCATCCTCTTTGCCATGCATAACAAGAACCGGCACGTCACAGCTATTGATGCCATCAATTGCAGACAAATTATAATTCTTACCAAAAACAATGCGCTGATAAAGCGCAGCAAACGGAAGCAATAAATCTACCAACAATGTTGGAATGATGCGTCCTGCCGCCTCTTTCGTAATTGCCATTGGACTGGAAAAACCTGAAATTGTAATAACACCTGCAATATTATGCTTAAAATTCAGCACTGCCGCAGCTGTATAACCGCCCCAGCTATGACCATATAAAAATACTGGAAGATTCTTTAGTGATGCAGACGCCTCAATATAACCCAAAACTGCATTCAAATCTTTCACAGCCTGATAAAAGCCCACAGATGAAGCTCCTTCACTTTCATACACGCCCGTATAATCAAATGTAAAAACCTGATAACCATCATCCAGCATATATTTAACCATGCTTAAGTTATCTTCTCCGCCGCCTGCAATTCCATGGCACACAACAACGAGACCTTTGGCAGATGCTTCTCCATATAAATATCCTGTCAGATGAGTGGAACCAGAGACGATTGTGATTTTTTTTCTCACCATTCCGCTCATGTCCTTATAGCGCAGACTGATTGCGTCATCCTCCTTCTCCTGTCTGGCGAATACCTTGTGGAAAATACCTCTCACGGTCAAAATACTGGCTGCACTTACCGCTGCCACTCCTGCAATGACTGCTTTTCCTTTTTTTGATTTTGCCATAGAATCCCATCCTTTCTCTGATATCTTTGTTCTACAATCATACCCTTATTTACGAAAAAAAGCAAGGCATGTGCCCTGCTTTTTGTGGCTTCTTAAAAGAGTGGGATCACAATCCCGGCGATCACAAGGATCATTCCAGAAATCAGAAAGGCTGCCATCTGACATGCTGCCTTTTCAGATTCATCCAACTCCTCATACGGCACAATTTCCTCATCGAGGTAGTCTGCAATATCGCCGCCCATGCTTTGCTTTGTTTTTTTCTTTTTATTTTTCACACCAAACTTTTTTTTCGCTGTATCAATAGGTGTTAATCCATCCAGATGCAGATAGGAAAACCATGCACCAGCCATTAAAATAATTCCAACTGCCCCCAGTCCAAAGCCAAGCCTTGAAACTCCAATCCGCTCTACGTTCACGTATTTATCCCATAGCAAGACGATCACCAGACCGATTAGGGTTCTGGTGATCGTTTTTGTCACAATGGGGCGAATCATATAGCGGTGATACTGTTTTTTCAACCATCTCATGCTCTTCTCACGCCTCTTCTTTATGCTTTCTCTGCTGCATTGATTGCTTCAATCTCAGCACGATATTTTTCAAGCTCCGGCTCATTACCATATACAAAATGACCTTCAGTAATCTCTACCCACTGCGGCTTAGAAATCGTATAATCATGAAGTGTTGGATCGTAAATCAAAAGCTTTTTCTTCTTCTCAATTTCTGGATCCGGAATCGGAACTGCTGAAAGCAGTGCCTTTGTATAAGGATGCAGTGGATGATGGAATAATTCCTCTGCCTCTGCAAGCTCCACAATACGACCTTTATAGATAACAGCAATACGGTCTGAAATAAAACGTACTACAGAAAGGTCATGTGCAATAAACAGATATGTCAGTCCTCTTGATGCCTTTAACTGGTTTAACAGGTTCAATACCTGTGCACGAATAGAAACATCAAGCGCTGAAATCGGCTCATCAGCTACAACAAACTCTGGCTCCATAATCAAGGCTCTTGCGATACCGATACGCTGTCTTTGTCCACCAGAGAACTCGTGCGGGAAACGAGATGCAAACTCCGGAAGAAGACCAACCTCTCGAAGTGCCTTCTGTACCTTCGCCTCGCGATCTGCCTCATCCTTATACATATGGAAGTTTAACAGACCCTCAGAGACAATGTAATCAACCTTTGCACGCTCATTTAAGGATGCCATAGGATCCTGGAAAATCATCTGGCAGCTCTTAATAACCTCGCGGTCAAGCTCCCTTGAAATCTTTCCATTGATCTTCTTGCCCTTAAAGTAGATCTCTCCGGCCGAAGTAGGATTGATACGGGTAATAGCGCGGCCGATGGTAGTCTTTCCGGAACCGGACTCACCTACCAGGGAGAATGTCTCTCCCTTATAAATATCAAAATTCACATGGTCAACTGCTACAAACTTTTTTCGTCCTTTTCCGAAACTAATCTGCAGGTCTTTGACCTCAATCAGCTTTTCTCTCTCAGCCATACTCATACCTCTTTTACTTATGCGCTCTCATTTTCTGTCTGAGCTGCTGCACAGACTTCGGCGGTTCTATCTTCGGTGCACGCGGGTCCAGATACCAAGTCTTTGCCTTGTGCGTCTCTGAAACTTCAAAATATGGAGGCTCTTCCTCAAAATCAATAGCCAGTGCCTGTCTGTTTCTCGGTGCAAATGCATCACCCTTAATCTTGTTAAACAGATTCGGCGGTGTACCGTCGATCGTTGGCAGTGCCTCACCCTTCACGCCAAGCTGCGGAAGTGCAGAAAGAAGTGCCCAAGTATAAGGATGTCTTGCATCGTAGAAAATCTCATCTACCTTACCTACCTCCACGATCTGTCCTGCATACATAACTGCAACACGGTCAGCCACGTTTGCCACAACACCAAGATCGTGTGTGATATAAATAACAGACATATGATACTCTGCCTGCAGATTTCTGATCAGCTCCAAAATCTGAGCCTGAATCGTTACGTCCAGTGCGGTGGTAGGCTCATCGCAGATTAAAATCTGCGGCCGGCATGCAACCGCAATAGCAATAACAACACGCTGTCTCATACCGCCTGAAAACTCATGCGGATACTGGTTATAGCGCATTTCAGGATATGGAATGCCTACCTTCTCAAGAATCTGAAGAGTTGCCTTCTTTGCAACTGCTCCCTTAAGACCCTGATGAAGCTCGATACACTCCTGAATCTGCTTTCCAACCTTTTTCAATGGATTTAAGGAAGTCATAGGATCCTGCATAACCATCGCGATTTTCTTACCACGAATAGTCATCCACTCCTTTTCCTTCTTAAACTTTGCCAGATCCTTGCCATCGTACATAATGCTTCCGCCGGTAATACTTCCGTTTCCATCAAGCATACCAACAAAAGTCTTTGTAAATACACTTTTTCCTGAACCTGACTCTCCTACGATTGCAAGTGTCTCTCCATCATACAGATCAAGAGAACACTTACGGATCGCATTTAATTTGTTTCCGCGAAGGCTAAACGTAATTTCAACGTCTTTGGCGGATAATATTGGTTTCTTTTCCATTGTTCTCCCCCCTTAAACGTGATTTCTCGGATCAGCCGCATCGGAAAATGCGTTACCAACCAGATAGAATGTGATAGTAACAACAGATACAATAACTGCCGGGAATACCAGCAAATATGGATAATTCAGGAAATAGCTTCTTGCATTACGAAGAAGGATTCCAAGTGTAGGTGTGTTAATATCAAGACCAAGACCAAGATAGGAAAGCGTAGTCTCCATACTGATTGTTCTCGGAATTGAAAGTGCCACTCTTAAGATAATAACACTAATCAGGTACGGTAAAATGTTCTTAAGAAGAATACGGTAAGTCGGAGTACCTAAACATCTTGATGCTAAGTTATACTCGCGGTCACGATACATCATAACAAGGTTACGGATGTTTCTTGCCATTCCAAGCCAGCCAAATGCAATCAATGAAACTGCCATGATGGTAAAACTCTTACCGACCATTAATGCAATCAGTGTCATGTAAATGATCTGCGGAATATTATCAATTACATTGTACAGCTCTGTAAAGAAGCGGTCTAACTGACGAACATATCCCCAAAGAAGACCAATAGTAACACCAAGCACACACTCACCGATTGCAACGATACAGGCAAGCTTAATGGATGTCTGTGTCGCATACCATACCTGGCTCCAGTAGTCACGTCCTAGGTTATCAGTACCAAACCAGAACTCTGAGTTTGGAAGGATAAAGCCCTTTGAACTATCTGTGACAAGATTACGATAATCGTATTTTCCGATTACAAGTGCAACGAAGGAAAATACAACAAGTGCAACAAACACGATTAAAAGCGCAACTGCACTCTTTTTCTTTAAGAAATTGTGAAATACAGATTTCCAATAAGAATAATTGGAATATCCGATCATCTCGGCCTTTTCAGGGGAGTACTCGACAACCTTAAAGCGTGCGTCATCATTTGAATTGACTGCCATTATCTTGTACCTCCCTTTCCGGTCAATGTAATACGTGGGTCAATGATCATCATCAAAATATCACCCAAAAATACGCCGATGATACCAAGTGCAGCGTATAAAATAACAAGCGTCTGAACAACATTTGTGTCATAACGGTTGATTGCGTCAGTAAGAAGAGAACCCATACCTGGAACAGAGAAGAAACGCTCTACCAGAAGAGAACCACCGACTGTAAGCAAAATAGAATAAGGAATATACTGTGCAAGCGGAACGAATGCATTTCTAAGCACATGAGTAACCATGATGCGCTTTGATGAAAGACCCTTCACACGCGCCAGTTTAATATAATCCTTATTTAACTCATCTACCATGTAACGTCTTGTCCACAGTGCATAGCCTGCAATTGACGAAAGAGAAAGACATGCAACCGGCAGAATCATAGACGGTCCTGGATTTCTCGTTGAATACATGGAAGGAAGCTTTAACACATGGGAACCAAATACAAGAACAAGTGAATAAGCAACAAGCGGCGGAACTGCATTTACCAATATCGTGTAAATTGTTCCAATGCCGTCGATGATACCGTCCTTAAAACGTGCCTGAAGCACACCCATAATAACACCAATTACCAGAGAGATTGCAAAGGAGATCAGTCCTAACTGCATCGACATTGCAAACTTTCCGCCAATTACCTTTACAACAGAGACACCGCTTTGAATTCGTCGAGACGTGCCAAAGTCAAGTCTCAACAACTGCCCATAATAGCGTGTCAGCTGTGTAAAGGTACTATCTAATAAACCTGCTGCTTTAAGCTGATCGTGCTTTTGCTGATCGGTCAGCTTCATTAGCTGGTCCTCGGTAAAGAAATAATCCGTAGGCAGCATTCTAAGCAGCAGGAATACGATAGTCACCACAATGAGGATTGTTACAAGAGACTGTAACAATCTCTTTACGGTGTATTTTGCCATATATTATTCAGCAGAACCTGCGTTCCAGGTTTCCTGGAATCCAGCGTAGTCTTCTGCAGTATAGGCGTCTGTAGAAGTCTCCCAATTCTTATACTTCTGATTCTGAATACCAAACATAGCGTTCTGCTTGTTGTAATCATTTATATGAGTCAGCTCCCAACCGATATCAAAGTTTGACGGAAGGGTCAGTGCATGCTCAATCAAGAATGCCTCTGCATCTGCATAAGCCTCATATCTTGCATCAAGATCATCTGTGATGGCATCAGCCTTATTTACTAACTCAGTAAACTCATCATACAGTGCATTCAGCTCCTCGCTCTCGTTATCTACTGCATGACCATAAGCTACCATGTAATATGCGTTATCGCTGTCATCGGTTTCCTGTCCTAAGTAGGTCTTCGGATCACCGTAGTCAGCGCCCCATCCGTTAATAGCGAAGGACTGAAGTCTCGGATCACGAACTTCCTTAGAAAAACTGGATACATAAGAATCAATATCAAGAACGATGAAGTCATCACCAAAGGAATCGGAGAATGCCTGCTTTAACACATTTGCGCTGTCAAGAGCAGTCTGATTTCCACCAGCTATGAAATATCTTGCATGTACTGGGAAGGTAACGCCTGCTGCTGTTAACTCCTCCATTGCCTGTGCCTTGTACTCTTCAAACTTCTCAGAATCAAGACGAGTCATTGTCTCACCATCATATGCCGGAAGACCTAACTTCTCCTGAACCAGGCTGGTGTACTCAGTACCATCCGACAGGTATACAAGGCCCTGCATGGTGTAGCAGTTGTTGTAGCATTTGTACGGATTGATTGCGTTGGTTCTCTTGTAGTAGCTTCCAAGATCAAGACCATAGTACCAGCACTTACGGAATGCTTCGTTTGCAATAGCGGTATTCCAATTTGTATCCTCGGACTGATCGTCGTTATGCTTATCATAGTTAAAGTGGAACTGATAAGAGAACTTTGTTGGACGCTTCTCAACTAACTGATCATGAAGCGGATCAGACTCATTGTTGTAGATAGTGGTCAGGTTAGACTCTGACAGATCTACATGATCAAGCTCACCAGTAGTATACAGCTGATATGCAGTATCAACAGACTCTACCATCTTAACAGTAACAGAATCAAACAGCTTTGCCTCGGTATCCCAGTACAGTGGGTTCTTTGTCAAAGTCTTTGTATTCTGCTGGATGTACTCAGTACAGGTATAAGCACCATTGTACCAGATATTTTCTGGTGTTGCAGCCTTAAAACCATCAATGCCGATCTCATCGATCATTGCCTGAGAAATTGGATACAGACAGTTATAGGTAGCTACAGTATCAAAATATGGCTTCTCACTTACACATGTATACTGTAATGTATAATCATCAATTGCCTTGATGCCAACAGTATCAGCAAACTCTGGGCTTTCAGCTGTCAGTGCAAGACCTGCATCTGCATCAAGCTCACTTGTCATGTTGTAGTAATCCTCTGCACCAACGATCATCTCCATCGGCATGGAAGTGTTAGTTGCATCATTCTTGTGGAAGTTTAATACCCACTCAAGTCCGGTTAAGAAGTCCTGTGCAGTAACTTCACCCTTCTCATTTCCGTTCTGATCAACCCACTTAACACCCTTTCTTAAATGGAATGTCCAAGTAATACCGTTGTCCTCTGTTTCCCAGCTCTCTGCGACTGCCGGTACCAGCTTACCATACTCATCTGATTCAAGCAAACCATCATACAAATTGGTCAGTACCTGAAGATCAGTTGCCTGCTGAGAATACAAAACGTTCCAAGTCTCAATCTCTCTTGCCTGAAGCTCGTAATCATACAGATCCTTAATCTCGTCTGCCATTGCTGGTACTGCGGATACTGCTGCCATTGCGACTGCTGTAAGGACAGCTACTGCCTTTCTTGTCTTTCTCATGTGTCATCCTCCTTTTTGATGATATGACTTAGTCTCTTCTTAATTGTCATTTCCCCGTAGATGTCATAATACCTATACGAAGAGCGCCTGCCCTGCAGAAATCAAATTATAAGACGATTTTCATGTGTGTCACTTTAAAGCAATGGAGCATTTTTGCAGAATGTGTCCTCCCTACGAACGACATAAAAAATACTGCCTGTTGCTTACTTGTGTCAGCAAAGAATGATTTGAAAAAAAGATGGTACACTTTTCCATGATCCTAATTGTGCCCATCTACTCTCGTCTAGTCATGTCCTGCTTGAAGCATACCGTTACTATAAACCAAATCAATGCTTCTGTCAATCATTTATCTTGATTTTTTATAAGAAAGACTTACCTTTTTTCACAAAAAATGCCTTTTTTGTTTATTTTATGAGGTTACCCCCATAAAAAAAAGCATTTTTTCTTAAAAAACTTTCGTTTCTTCTGTTTACAATCCAAAAGTTATCTGTTATGATGAATCAATGTTAATAAATATTCTGTTACTGTTATTACACAGCAAAGTGAGGGGTTTGTTATGGATCATATTGATCGCTGCATCGTTGATATTCTGCAGCATAATGCACGTTTACCGGTTAAAGAGATTGCCAGCCGTGTCTCTTTGTCATCACCGGCCGTATGCGCCCGCATCGAGCGTCTTGAAAAATCTGGTGTCTTAGCTGGCTACCAGGCTATGATAAATGTAACCGCTATCGGCTATTTGGTAAAGGCATTCATAAATCTGGAGGTAGAACCAGAACAAAAACCAGCCTTCTATCCTTACATCGAGTCTTGCACAAATGTAGTTGAATGTAGCTGCGTCACTGGCGAGTATTCCATGCTGATTGAAGCCTATTTCCATACCACGCAGGAGCTTGATCAGTTTGTCAATTATCTTCAAAAATTCGGGCGCACCCGCACCCAGATTGTATTTTCTACATGTGTGGAGCACCGCGGCATTCCGCTGTCCGAAGACAGCACGCTCCAGCCGCCAAACAGCTTAAAAAAGTCTGAGAAAAACGATTCTGATAAATAAAAAATAAGCGAGCCGGATTAATCTTATTATCCGGCTCGCTAATATTTTACCAATTATTATTTAGAAGCATTTTCATTCCATGTCTCTATAAAAGCAGCATAATCTTCTGCGGTATAAGCATCTGTAGAAGTTTCCCAATTCTTATACTTGGTATTCTGAATACCATATATTGCATTCATCTTGGAGTAATCATTAATATGGGTCAGCTCCCAAGAAACATCAAAGCTTGCAGGAACAGTCAATGCATGCTCAAGCATAAAGACTTCTGCATCTGCATAAGCCTCATATCTTGCATCAATATCGTCTGTGATCGCATCTGCCTTATTTACTAACTCAGTAAACTGGCTGTAGAGATCCTTCAGCTCATCGCTCTCGCTATCTACTGCGTGACCATAAGCTACCATGTAATATGCGTTATCGCTGTCATCGGTTTCCTGTCCTAAGTAGGTCTTCGGATCACCGTAGTCAGCGCCCCATCCGTTAATAGCGAAGGACTGAAGTCTCGGATCACGAACTTCCTTAGAAAAACTGGATACATAAGAATCAATATCAAGAACGATGAAGTCATCACCAAAGGAATCGGAGAATGCCTGCTTTAATACATTTGCACTATCAAGAGCAGTCTGATTTCCACCAGACACGAAATATCTTGCATGTACCGGGAAGGTAACGCCTGCTGCTGTTAACTCCTCAATTGCCTGTGCTTTGTACTCCTCAAACTTCTCAGAATCAAGACGAGTCATTGTCTCACCATCATATGCCGGAAGACCTAACTTCTCCTGAACCAGGCTGGTGTACTCAGTACCATCCGACAGGTATACAAGGCCCTGCATGGTGTAGCAGTTGTTGTAGCATTTGTACGGATTGATTGCGTTGGTTCTCTTGTAGTAGCTTCCAAGATCAAGACCATAGTACCAGCACTTACGGAATGCTTCGTTTGCAATAGCGGTGTTCCAGTTGGTATCCTCGGACTGATCATCGTTGTGCTTATCATAGTTGAAGTGGAACTGATAAGAGAACCTGGCCGGACGCTTTTCAACTAACTGATCATGATATGGATCAGACTCGTTGTTGTAGATGGTGGTCAGGTTGGACTCAGTCAGGTCAACATGATCAATCTCACCTGTGGTGTACAGCTGATATGCGGTATCAGAAGACTCTACCATCTTAATGGTAACTGAATCAAACAGCTTTGCATCGGTATCCCAGTACAGCGGATTTTTTGTCAATGTCTTTGTATTCTGCTGGATGTACTCTGTACAAGTGTAACAGCCGTTATACCAGATGTTCTCCGGTGTTGCAGCCTTAAAGCCATCTACACCAATCTCATCAATCATTCCCTGTGAAATCGGATACAAAAGTTTTACACCTAAGGTATCAAAGTATGGCTTCTCGCTTACGCAGGTGTACTGTAAGGTGTAATCATCAATTGCCTTGATGCCAACGGTATCAGCAAATTCTGGGCTTTCAGCTGTCAGTGCAAATCCTGCATCTGCATCAAGTTCGCTTGTCATGTTGTAGTAATCCTCTGCACCAACGATCATTTCCATCGGCATAGAGGTGTTGGCTGCATCATTCTTGTGGAAATTTAATATCCACTCAAGTCCAGTTAAGAAATCCTGCGCAGTAACTTCACCCTTCTCATTTCCATTCTGATCAACCCACTTCACACCTTCTCTTAAGTGGAAGGTCCAGGTAATACCATTATCCTCAGTCTCCCAACTCTCTGCGATTGCTGGTACCACCTTTCCATACTCATCCGCCTCTACAAGACCGTCATACAGATTGGTCAGTACATTAAGATCGGCTGCGCTCTGAGAATGCAGAATATTCCAAGTCTCCACTTCTCTTGCCTGAGTCTCGTAATCGTACAGATCCTTAATCTCGTCTGCCATTACTGGCATTGCGGATGCGGCTGCCATTGCGGCTGCAGTCAGAATCGCTGCTGCTTTTCTTGTCTTTCTCATGTGTCATCCTCCTTTTATTTCTCCAGGCTGTGGGTGTCGTCCCCTCATACGCTGTCATAACCTTTTGCCGGAGATCGGTCCCGCTGCAAAGCACAGAGTATGGAGAATAGATAGAAAAAAAAGATGGTACACCTTTCTTCATCTTTGTGCCCATCCACTCTCTACGCTTTACTATGCTGCAAGCATGAAGTTATAATAAACCAATTTTAAACGATTGTCAATCTCTAATCCGCATTTTTCAAAAGAAAAACTTGCATTTTTTCACAAAAAATGCTTTTTTTGTTTATTTTATGAGGTTAACCACGCAAAAAAAGCATTTTTCTTAAAAAACTTTCGTTTCTTCTTGTTTACAATCCAGAAGTTATCTGCTATGATGAATGCTTGACCAGTTTGTCAATTATCTTCAAAAATTCGGGCGCACCCGCACCCAGATTGTATTTTCTACATGTGTGGAGCACCGCGGCATTCCGCTGTCCGAAGACAGCACGCTCCAGCCGCCAAACAGCTTAAAAAAGTCTGAAAAAAACGATTCTGATAAATAAAAAAATAGCGAGCCGGATTAATCTTATTATCCGGCTCGCTTATTTTTTATCACTTACTATTATTTAGAAGCATTTTCATTCCATGTCTCTAAAAAAGCAGCATAATCTTCTGCGGTATACGCATCTGTAGAAGTTTCCCAATTCTTATACTTGTTATTCTGAATACCAAACATTGCATTGATCTTAGAATAATCATTAATGCGGGTCAGCTCCCAAGAAATATCAAAATATGCCGGAACAATCAGAGCATGATCAAGCATAAATGCTTCTGCCTCTGCATATGCCTCATATCTTGCATCCAGATCATCTGTGATAGCATCTGCTTTATTTACAAGCTCAGTAAACTGGCTGTAAAGATCTTTAAGTTCATCGCTCTCACTGTCTACTGCATGACCAAGCTGTACCATATAGTAAGCGTTGTCACTGTCATCTGTCTCCTGACCTAAATAGTTCTGCGGATCACCATAGTCAGCACCCCATCCAGCGATAGCAAAGGATTGACGCTTAAGGTTGTAAACCTCCTTAGAAACACTGGATACGTAAGAATCAATATCAAGAACGATAAAATCATCGCCAAAGGAATCAGAGAAAGCCTGCTTTAATACATTTGCACTGTCAAGAGCAGTCTGGTTTCCACTGGCTACGAAATATCTTGCATGTATTGGGAAAGTAACACCATCTTTTGTCAGTTCTTCAATTGCCTGAGCCTTGTACTCCTCAAACTTAGCTGAATCAAGACGTGTCATCGTCTCGCCATCATATGACGGCAGACCTAACTTTTCCTGAACCAGCTCGGTATACTCTGTACCATCAGAAGTATAGATCAGACCCTGCATTGTGTAGGAGTTGTTGTAACACTTATATGGATTGATAGCGTTTGTTCTCTTATACCAGCTACCCAGATCAAGACCATAGTACCAGCACTTACGGAATGCTTCATTTGCAATTGCAGTATTCCAGTTTGTATCCTCTGTCTGATCATCATTAAGCTTGTCATAATTAAAATGGAACTGATTAGACTTCTTGGTCGGACGCTTTTCTACCAACTGATCATGATACGGATCAGACTCGTTGTTATAGATTGTCATCAAATTTGACTCTGACAGATCCACGCGATCAAGCTCACCAGTAGTATACAGCTGATATGCAGTATCAACAGACTCTACCATCTTAATAGTAACAGAATCAAACAGCTTTGCATCAGTATCCCAGTACAGTGGATTCTTTGTCAAGGTCTTTGTATTCTGCTGGATGTACTCTGTACATGTGTAGCAGCCGTTATACCAGATATTCTCAGGTGTTGCAGCCTTAAAGCCATCTACACCAATCTCATCAAGCATACCCTGTGAAATCGGATACAGACAGTTATAAGCAGCTACAGTATCAAAGTATGGCTTCTCACTTAAACAGGTATACTGTAAGGTGTAATCATCGACTGCCTTAATACCAACAGTATCAGCAAACTCCGGACTCTCAGCAGTCAGTGCAAGTGCTGCATCTGCATCCATCTCATTTGTCATGTTGTAGTAGTCCTCTGCACCAGCGATCATCTCCATCGGCATAGAAGTATTTGCTGCATCATTCTTATGGAAGTTTAATACCCACTCCAGTGAAGTTAAGAAATCCTGAGCAGTAACTTCACCCTTCTCATTTCCATTCTGATCAACCCACTTTACACCTTTTCTTAAATGGAACGTCCAGGTAAGACCATTATCCTCAGTCTCCCAACTCTCTGCGATTGCCGGTGTCAGCTTTCCATACTCATCTGCCTCTACAAGACCGTCATACAGATTAGTCAGTACATTCATATCAGTTGACTGCTGAGACTGTAAAATGTTCCAAGTCTCAATTTCTCTTGTCTGAAGCTCATAATCATACAGATCCTTGATCTCGTCTGCCATTACCGGCGCTGCTGATACGGCAGCCATTGCAACTGCTGTAAGGACAGCTGCTGCTTTTCTCGTCTTTCTCATACTTCTTTTCTCCTTTTGATGATATGACTTAGCCACTCTTCTTAATGTCATTTCCTATTGATGCCAAAATACCTTTATGAAGAGTGCTCATGCTGCAGGTATAAAAACATTCTATGTCGTTAGCACTTTAAATCAGCATAGTGTTCTCTTAAAAAAAATTTTCTCACCGCAAAACCACATGAAGTGAGGTACCTGTTTGCCGCATACTGCTACTATAAACCTATTATGCTCATTCGTCAATCTCAAAATTTAGTATATTTTGTAACTATTCAGAGCCATGCAAAATTGCTTTCTGTGAATGCTTGCATTCAGACAGAATAGCAATTTTATATGGCGAGGTAACCACATGAGCAAAATAGAAGCATCGAAGATGCGATTTTGCGAATGGGGTTCTGAATAGTTACTATTTAATCGCAGTGTGTCATGATCTTTATAATTTCTTCGTCTGTACCATTCATTCCTTCCGCACCAATTCGACAGATATTACGAATAGTATTCTCAACACCCTTACTTACAATTCCATCCTCACCATAGAACTGCTGGCCATGGCGATACATTTCATATCCTAAAATTCCAGCATCCACAGAAGATGCAATCTTTGCTGCACATGATGGCTTTGCACCATCACAGATAATACCAGATGTAATTGCAATAGAATTTACAAGTGTGTGAGCCACCTCATCGATGCCGCCGCCAAGCAAAAATGCAATTGCACAGCCTGCTGCACATCCGGCACTTACTGCTCCGCAAAATGCAGACAATGGTCCAATTCCTGTCTTGATGTGAATTGCAATAAGATTTGATACCAAAAGTGCACGAAGCAGCTCTTCATCACTCTTATGATATTCCTTTGCGTAAATGATAACAGGAACTGATACGGTAATTCCCTGGTTTCCGCTTCCAGAATTGATTACAACAGGAAGCTCGCAGCCGCTCATACGTGCATCGGAGCCTGCTGCTGCATATGCTCTTGCTTTTGTACGCACATCTTCACCATATGTATCAAGCAGAACGCTTCCCACATTTGCACCCCAGTTTTCTTTTACACCAGCCTGTGCAATATTATAGTTATACTCAATCTGTCTGTTTAACAAATCACTTACTGTGCTTAGATCTGCAGTCTTCGCATACTCTACAATTCCCTCAATGCTAAGGCGGCTTCTGTCAGCACGCTGCTCTGCTGCAGCTGCCTGATTTGCTGCCAGTTTCTGTGCGCACTCACAGTCATCCTGCTCATTTAGCATAACCTCGCCATTATGCGCAATATACACAATATCCGTATGATGCTTTGATACACGCACAACTGCACTATTTTCCTCGGCCTTTACTGTTACGCGAATATCAAGCTTATCACCATCCTTCATTGCCTTTACGCTAAATGGAACATTATTTAAATACTCAGCGATTTCCTTTTGTTCTTCTGGTGTTACCTTTGCGATAACCTCAAGACATGCTTTTGAATCTCCTGCCACGATTCCAGCTGCCGCTGCCGCTGGGATTCCCTTCATGCCGCCTGTATTCGGTACGATAACACTCTTTACATTCTTGATAATATTGCCGCTTGCCTCAATGATAACTTCTGTAGGCATCTGACCTAATACTTCTCTTGCCTTTGCGGCACAGTATGCCAGCGCAATCGGCTCTGTACAGCCAAACGCTGGTGTCAGTTCTTCGCGCAAAATCTGCTCATATGTCTTGTGATCTTCTCTTGTAAGCATTACAATTTTCTCCGTTTTTCTATATGATCCGTGCCTCGCACTATTATTCATGATATCAATTATCGCGTTTTTTGTAAAGGTTTTGCCAAATTTTCTCTCATTGATTTTTCGTTTTTTGTAATTTTACATCGCATTTTGCGAAAAACTATGTTATCATAGAATATATCTCTTACAGACAGGACTGACAGCTATGGAACAACACACTAAAAAGCACGCACGACACTCTTTTTATCATTTAAAAAATGCCTTGGGCGGCTTAAAAATTGCTATGCGCGGTGCCTTTTTAAATATAAAAAGTATGCTCGCGCTTCAAATTATTTACTCTATATTTTACACCCTGATTGAATACTCACTCTTTCAGCTTCTTTTAAGTATTGCATTAAAAATCGACGGCTACAGTTTTTTAAATTCCGCCAATATCGGACGCTTTCTGATCACACCTCCGGCAATCGCAATGCTTCTGATTTTATTTTTGACTGCATGTATGCTGACTTATCTTAATGCATGCATTCTTCTTGGCGGCTTTCAGGCTTCTTTGGCAAGACAGAAGCTTCGCATGAAAGATATTTTTCTCCACGGCTGCGCAAAAGGCTTTCAAAAATTTCACTTTAAACAGCTGTATGTCGCTCTGCCTTTATTTGCCTACCAGATTTTAATTAACCTGTTCTTCTTCTATGAAATATGTTTTCGCATAAATCCTTACAGCACCTTTTTGCCTATGCTTTTTTCAAAACTTACTTACTGTATTCCTATCATCACTTTTCTTATATTTATCGGAATTTTTGCAGTTCGTGAGTTTTTCTGTGCCTGCTATTGGTATCTTGGCGGCTTCGGCCTGAGAAATGCCAAAAAAGCAAGTGTTCCTCTCGTTAGAAAGAATCTTCGTGCCGTACTAAGCGACATAGTTCTTTTAAATCTGCTCGTCGTTGTCCTTTGGTTTATTCTTCGTTTGCTGTGTCAGATTATAATTGTTGTCGTCGTCAATTTTTTTGCGCCAGCCGACTTAAAGGTTGCAATGGTTCTTAGTTTTAACAATACGCTTTCCATCGCACTCATCTGGTTTGTCACCTGCATAGGTGTTTTCTTAAACGTAGCAATGATGACACATCTGTTTTACCGTTTTTCCGGCAACGATGTTATTTTGGAATTTCATCTTAGCTATGCGCCAGACACACCGCTTCGCCGTATCTTTCGTGCCTGTGGTCTTGTGGCTGCCGGTGTTGGCGTTTTTTGCTTTTTATACTATGGTATCTATAACGGTGCCCTTCTTGCTGAACGTCCACTAAGACCAGTTCAGATTTACTGTCACAGAGGACTTTCTTCAGAAGCACCTGAAAACTCACTTGAAGCCATTGATCTTGCAATCTCCTCCCTCTCTGACGGTGTTGAGATTGACGTTCAGGAAACAAAAGACGGTGTGGTTATAGTTTGTCACGATTCTTCACTTAAACGTATCGCTGGAAAAAAGATCAACATTGCAGATGTTACCTATGAAGAATTAAAGCAATATGATATCAGCTATTATTTTTCAAAAGACCATGAATTTACCTATATACCTACACTAGAAGAAGTCATGTCTCTTGTAAAAGGACGCGCGCACCTTTTAATTGAATTAAAAAGAAATTCTGCCAGTGCAGATCTTGCTGCGAAAGTTGTAGGCTTAATTGAACAATATGAAATGGAATATCAGTGTTCCATCCAGTCAGCTGACTATGCGTATCTTCGTCAGGTAAATGAGTTAAATCCTGATCTTACGCTCGGCTATATTCTTACTACAGCTATCGGCAACTATTATAAAAATGACATGATTGACTTTTTCTGTGTGCGTTCTATGTTTGTAAATAATACAACTGTTGCAAAAGCCCATGCACAAGGCAAGGCTGTCTATGCCTGGACCATCAACACAAGAGCAGAGGCAGAGCGCATGAAAAACGCCCAGGTGGATGTCATTATAACAGACTATCCAGCCAAGGCGCGTGAAGTAATTTACCGCGATGAGAGATCCTCATACAGTATTATAAAATTGCTAAGACTAATGCTCTGATACTTATAATTTCACTCTGCTGTCAATATGCGCTGCCTTTCGATACAGCGCTTCATAATATGCTTCTTTTTCGGGTGCACTGCTCTCAAAGCAGATGTGCCCTTTTTCTTGATCTGTACAGAGATTTTTCGCAGCCAGCAGACATTTTGCCTGTCTGGCTGTTCCCTCTCCTCCATCGTAAATTCGAACTGATTCACCAACAACCTTTCCAATCGCAGCCTTTACAAGCGGAAAATGTGTACAGCCAAGAACTACTGCCTTAACACCTTCCTGTAAACAAGGTGTTAATACATCCTTTAAATATCCTTCCAGCTCAGGACCTTCTAAAATTCCTTTCTCCACATATTCCACCAAATCCGGACACGGAACTGGAATAATTGTCGCCAAGTTCTCATAACGCTTCACAAGCTGTTTAAATTTTTCTTCATGAAGTGTCAGCGGAGTTGCCATAACAGCCACCTTTTCTCCTCGGTGATTTTGGGCTGCCGGCTTTACGGCAGGCTCTATTCCTACAAGCGGCAAATCTGGATACATGCCGCGCATGATTTTGCATGCCGCACTTGTCGCCGTATTGCAGGCAATAATAATTTCCTTTACACCGCGCTCTAAAAGATGCTCAGCACAGGCATATGTAAGCTGGCGCACTTCTTCAAGCGGCTTTACGCCGTAAGGTGCATTTAGTGAGTCCCCATAATAAATAAAATCTTCCTCTGGCATCAGTCGTACTAGCTCCTTTAATACACTAAGTCCGCCTGCACCAGAATCAAATACGCCGATTGGCTGTCTTTTCTTTTCCATATCTACACACTTCAATCCTTTTCCATGTCAGCATTTCTTTTTTTGCAGCTATTTAAAGCTATGCGAATTTGCATGCTGTGAATAACTGCCATTTTTGTATTTATGCTTACAGTATACCGCGAAAATCCCATCATGTATAGAAGATTTTCACAATGTTAATTTTTTATAAAATTTCTGATTGACAAATCGCGCTTCGACTTCTATAATCATTTTCAAGCAAAGGCGCTGACACATTCGTATGGAAGTCAGCGCCTTTTCTCATATCCGCAGCACAAAGCCGTGCACGCCGAAGGATCCCGGTGTGCGCGGCTTTGTGCTGTTAAAAAAGGAGGAAATGTCCTATGGAAGAAATTTTAAGTACGGTTCAAAGTGAAGTCTTTGGTGTCTGGTTTTTAATTGGAGCTGCACTCGTATTCTGGATGCAGGCTGGTTTTGCAATGGTTGAGGCTGGTTTTACCAGAGCAAAAAATACAGGAAATATCCTGATGAAGAATCTGATGGATTTTTGTATTGGTACTGTTATGTTTATCCTGATCGGTTTTGGTCTGTTTCTAGGAGAAGATCTTGTTGGTCTTATCGGAAAGCCGGGGTTTGACATTTTTACAGATTATGCAAATTTTGACTGGTCCAATTTCGTATTTAACCTTGTGTTCTGTGCAACTACTGCTACCATCGTATCTGGTGCTATGGCTGAAAGAACAAGATTCCTTTCCTACTGTGTCTACTCAGCAATAATCTCTGCTGTAATCTACCCGATTGAGGCACACTGGACATGGGGCGGCGGCTGGCTTGCTCAGATCGGCTTCCATGATTTTGCCGGTTCAAACTGTATTCACATGGTTGGTGGTATCTGTGCACTCATTGGTGCAGCAATATTAGGACCTCGTATTGGAAAGTTTGTAAAGGATTCAAACGGCAAAATCACAAAGGTAAATGCCTTCCCTGGTCACAATCTTCCACTTGGCTGTCTTGGTGTTTTCATTCTTTGGCTTGGCTGGTATGGATTTAATGGTGCCGCAGCAACTAGCGTTGAGGAGCTTGGATCCATTTTCGTTACTACAACAATTGCACCATCTATCGCAACTGTAGTCTGTATGATCTTTACATGGGTAAAGTACGGAAAGCCTGATGTTTCCATGTGTCTGAATGCTTCTTTAGCTGGCCTTGTTGCTGTAACTGCCGGCTGTGACGTTGTAGATGCATTTGGTTCTATCGTGATAGGTGCTGTTTCTGGTTTGCTTGTTGTATTTGGTGTATGGTTCTGTGATAATAAGATTCACGTTGATGATCCTGTTGGTGCCGTAGCTGTTCATATGATGAATGGTATCTGGGGTACAATTGCAGTTGGACTTTTTGCTACAAAGAGTGCTCCGGCCTTTGCAAGAGGATATGGTGATGGTGTTACATATGGTGCAAACCAGATCGCTGGCGCTGGTCTTTTCTATGGCGGCGGCTTCTCACAGCTTGGATTACAGCTTCTTGGTATGCTTTGTACCGCAGCTTTCACTGCTGTTACTATCACGATTACATTCCTTGTTATCAAAGCAATCTTTGGTCTTCGTGTTTCTGAAGAAGAAGAAATCATTGGTCTTGATGCAACTGAGCATGGTCTTCCATCTGCTTATGCTGGATTCTCAATCATGGATATCGACAACACCATGACAATGGAGCAAAATGCAAATACAAACCTTGGTGTTGAAGAGTATGAGCGCGCTTCTGCTGCACAGAAGGCTGCCGCTGTTAAGGTCGTTAAGGCTCCAGATGTTTCACCAAGCGGCATCTATAAAGTTGTCATCATTGCAAAGCTTTCTCGTTATGATAAGCTTAGAAAGGCTATGAATGACATCGGTGTAACTGGAATGACCGTTACTCAGGTAATGGGCTGCGGCATTCAGAAGGGTGCCGGCGAAAAGTACCGTGGTGTTGAGCTTGATGCTACTCTTCTTCCAAAGGTTAAGGTTGAAGTAGTTGTCAGCAGCATCCCAGTTGATACGGTAATCGCAGCTGCAAAGAAGACACTCTACACAGGTCACATCGGTGACGGCAAGATCTTTGTATACAACGTAGACCGCGTTGTAAAGGTTCGCACCGGCGAAGAAAATTTTGCAGCATTACAGGATGTTGAGTAATTTATATCTTCCTTAAAAAACAAAGTGCCCGCAGTCTTATTTTTCTGCAGGCACTTTTTTATTTGCAGCTTTTATGCACGCTTCCGCGTTATTACATATCTTTTTAAAGATCTGCTTACACAATGCAATTTCATCATCTGTAAGCCCATTAAACATATCTTTTGCAAACTGCTTTTGTACGCGTATGCCATCTTTTATTATATCATCTGCTGAATCCAAAATATAAATTTCAACACGTTTTTTATTGTCTTTATCTATCCTTCTTTCAATCAGCCCTTTTTCCTCAAGCACCTTAAGTGACATAGATACGTGAGATTTTGTTGACTTTCTGTATCTGACAATATCTGCTGCCGTGTTACGCTGTGGATTATTATATAGAAACATCAGTATATCATACTCCATCTGCCTAAGCTGATATTTTTCACATACGGATGACTTCAGAATCTCATAATAACGTGTAATTCCTCTATGCTCATCACAAAAATACATGTATGCCCTCCTTCTGTAGTTCTATTTTGAACGATTATAGTGTTTTTTTCTCTTCTTGTCAATAAAAACATAACCACTTTTTCGTTTGCTTATCCTGCTTTGTGTGGTATACTATTGGCAGCGAATTTGATCGCCAAAATAATTTTAGAAAGGTGTTTATAATAATATGATCAAACTAATTCAAAATATTGACATTTACGCACCAGAGCATCTTGGAAAAAAGGATGTACTTATCATTCACGACAAAATTGTAAAAATTGCAGATGCAGGCAGTCTGTCAATTCCTTCATATTTTCCAGAGTCTGAGCAAATTGATGGAACAAATCTGATCCTCACACCTGGTTTTATTGACTGTCATGTTCATGTACTCGGAGGAGGCGGCGAGGGCGGTTTTGCCAATCGTACACCAGAGGCTACCATGGAAGGGCTCACCAAATTCGGCGTGACAACTGTTGTTGGCTGTCTTGGCACTGATGGAATAGGACGTGATATGTGTGCACTTGTCGCCAAAACAAAGGGACTAAATGAGCAGGGAATATCTGCTTACTGCTACACTGGAAGTTATCAGGTTCCTGTTCGCACGCTGACCGACAGCATCCCAAAGGATATTATGATGATTCAGGAAATCATTGGAACAGGAGAAATCGCCATTTCAGACCATCGTTCCTCCCAGCCAACCTTTGAAGAATTTACCCGTGTTGCAGCCGATACAAGACTCGGCGGAGTACTTTCTGGAAAAGCTGGAATCATTAACGTTCATCTCGGTGACGGCTCACGAGGCATGGAGTTAATCAACCGTGTAATTGATGAGACAGAAATTCCTGCATCACAGTTTCTTCCTACTCACGTAAACCGAAACGAGGCACTTTTTTGCCAAGCCATCGAATATGCATTAAAGGGCGGTGCCGTTGACTTTACAGGAAACGAAGATATCGACTACTGGGAGACTATCTGCGATGAGGTGCGCGTATGCAAAGGAATAAAGCGTATGCTAAATGCAGGTGTCAATCCAAACCGTATCACAATCTCCTCCGATGGACAGGGAAGCCTGCCAATCTACAATAAAAAAGGTGAATTTCAGGGAATGGGAGTCGGTCAGTCCAGCTGCCTGTTAAAGGAAGTAAAGGAATGCGTATCCATGGAAAACATTCCACTAGAAACCGCACTCTCCACAATCACCTCCAACCCTGCCGACATTCTTCATTTAAATAAGAAAGGAAGAGTTCAGGAAGGATATGATGCTGATCTTTGTATCTTAGACAAGAACTTGCAGCTTATCAAAGTCATTGCAAGAGGAAAGTCAGTCTATTAAATTCTTTTTGATTTTTCGCAATTTCTGGTTCCTTTATTTCCTTTGATATGGTACACTATCCCTTGCGCATTTCATTTATATATGATGCTTTTTATATCATATTTACATCAAAAGAAGGGAGACTCAACTATGAGCCACAAAAAAGGAGAAGGTTTAAAATCTTTTAACAAGGGCTTTACCGTACCAGACACTTACATCATTATCTTTTTTGTAGTTGTTCTGGCTGCAATTTTAACGTTCCTTGTTCCAAAGGGCTACTACGAAACACAGGACGTTTCGTACATGATTAATGGTGTAGAAAAAACACGTACCGTCATCAAAGACGGAAGCTTTCAGTATTTAAGAGATGATGCTGGAAAGGTCGTAACAGAAGGTGTCTCATTATTCAGTGGTGACGGTGGAACCGGTTTCTTTAACTACATGTACAACGGAATCGTCAATAGCTCCGCGATGGATATCATAGCATTCCTATTAGTTGTCGGCGGTGCATTTGGAATCATGATCAAAACTGGTGCACTCGAATCCGGCTTAATTGGATTAATTCGCAAAGCAAAGGGAGCTGAAAAGCTGTTAATTCCAGTGCTGTTTGTACTGTTTTCATTAGGAGGTGCTGTCTTTGGAATGGGCGAGGAAGCACTTCCATTTACGATGATTCTCTGTCCGCTGTTTGTTGCAGTAGGATACGACACCGTAATTGCAGTACTTGTCACCTATGTTGCTACACAGATCGGCTTCGGTTCCTCATGGATGAATCCCTTCTCTGTTGGTGTTGCTCAGGGAATTGCTGGAATTGACGTATTCTCTGGCGCTGGTTTTCGTATGGTTATGTGGGTTGTCTTCACCGCACTTGGCTGTGGAATGACAATGTTCTACGCATCCAAGGTAAAGAAAACACCTACTATCTCTGTTGCCTACGAAAGCGATCAGTATTTCCGTGATCAAAACGAAAAAACAGGACTTGACGATGGACACGATTTTGGCATCGGCCACATCTTAGTACTTCTGACACTTGCTGCTACTGTCATCTGGGTGATCTGGGGTGTCATGGTAAAGGGCTACTATATGGCAGAAATCGCTACTCAGTTTTTCATCATGGGAATCGTTTCTGGTGTTATCGGCGTTGTTTTCCACTTAAATAATATGAAGCTAAATGACATTGCATCTTCATTTAAAGATGGCGCAAAGGATCTTATAGGTGCAGCACTTGTTGTCGCAATGGCACAAGGTATCATGCAGGTTCTTGGCGGCTCCGACCCGACCACACCAACCGTTATCAACACAGTCATGTACGGAATTTCTCAGGCACTCTCAGGACTTTCCGGTGCATTTGCCGCTGTACTTATGTATCTTTTCCAGTCCGTATTTAACTTCTTTGTCGTATCAGGTTCTGGACAAGCTGCAATCACCATGCCGATCATGGCACCACTTGCTGATCTTCTTGGTGTTTCCCGTCAGACCTCTGTTCTTGCATTCCAGCTTGGTGATGCATTCACCAACCTGATCGTTCCAACCTCTGGATGTTTGATCGGTTCTCTGGCAATTGCAAAAATTGAGTGGTCCAACTGGATTAAATTCATGTGGAAATTTCTCGGTATTTTGATGATTGGTGCAATCATAACTATTCTGATTGCCGTTGGAATTGGTTTCTAAAACAATCAAAAAAGCGTATCCGCCAGTTTATCCTGGAAGGTACGCTTTTTCTTATCTGATTTTGATTTTACTTATCTTTTTTCAGAATTATTATATACAATTGTACTCTTTTGTTCTTATCGAACCTTCTTCAGCCACATATAGCCATATGCCGGAATATTGACTCCAGCTGCCTCCATTAATGTTCCAGTTAAAAGATCACAGTACAGACCGTCTCTCTCATTGATCCAAGTCGTCTTATCAAATTCACTAAAGTTAAATAAGCCATATATCTTATCGCCATCATAATAACGTCCGATACAAAGAATGCTCTTATCCCATGTTTCAACAGTCCATGTATCCGCATTGCTCATAAATGCCTTCTCAGATTTACGAAGCTTCTCAAGCTGATTAAGCTTTGAAGAAATCTGACCTGGAATAGTAGATTGATCACTGCTCTTTGCTGCCTCTTCCCAATTCATTGCACCACGGTGAACATAACGTGAATCTGGTGCCTTATCAGGATCATCCCTATAAGCATAATCATTTAACTGGCCAATTTCATCTCCACTATAAAGCACAGGGATTCCAGACTGCATAAACATATATGCATGAAGCATTACATCCATTCGAATGGCCTTCTCAAGTGCCTCTTTATCGTGCTGATAGCTTGCCTTTTCAATACCGCACATTGAAGCAGTTGTTCCACAAAATCTTGCATCACCAGTCACCGGATCCTCATTATAGAGAACACCGCGGCTGTTGCTGTAACCGGCATAGCCTCTAAAATAATCATTCAAATACTGCTTATGCGCACGCTCCTGAATGCCTTCCTGCTGCAAAGTTGCAAAATCAAGTCCCCAGCCAATATCATCATGGCAGCGCAGATAATTTAAGAAAACATAGTCCTTTGGAAGACGATTTACAATATCAAGCTGCTTCTTTAACAGGCTGACATCTCTTGTTGCTACAGTATGCCATGTGGTAGCCATTGTTGTTACATTATACAGCATATGACACTCTGGCTTTTCTACAGTTCCAAAGTATGGAACAACCTTTTCCGGCTCCATTACTACCTCACCCAAAAGCAAAATGCCAGGGCAGACAAGTTCTCCGATCAGTCTCATCATACGCACAATTGTATGTACCTGCGGCAGATTTCTGCATGTCGTATGGAGTTCCTTCCATATATATGGCACTGCATCAATTCGAATGATATCAATTCCCTTGTTTGCCAGATAGAGGAAATTATACATCATTTCATTGAATACTCTTGGATTTTTGTAATTGAGATCCCACTGATAAGGATAAAATGTCGTCATTACATAGTGACCAATTTCTGGAAGCCATGTAAAGTTGCCAGGTGCAGTCGTCGGGAATACCTGCGGAACTGTCTTTTCATATTCAGATGGAATAACCGCATTATCAAAAAAGAAATAGCGGCTCATATATTCTCCATCTCCCTGACGTGCCTTCTTTGCCCATTCATGATCCTCAGAAGTGTGGTTCATAACAAAATCCATACACACACTGATTCCCTTCTCATGGCAGGCATTAGTCAAATTCTCAAGGTCTTCCATGGAACCTAAATTTTCCTGAACCTTTCTAAAATCAGCTACTGCATAACCTCCATCAGAGCGTCCTTTTGGTGTATCAAGAAATGGCATCAAATGAATATAATTAACATTATTCTTTTCCAGATAATCCAGCTTTCCCTGTACACCCTTCATGTTGCCAGCAAAATTGTCAATATAAAACATCATGCCAAGCATATCATTTTTTTTGTACCAATTAGGATCAGCTTCACGCTTTTTATCAAGCGTCTTTAACTTCTCACTTCTCTCCTTATAAAATGCGTACAAATGCTCGCACAGCTCTGCAAACATTGCATCATTTCCATATAATTGCATATAAAGATCATGAAGCTCATCCTTCTTTTGCTCAAAGCGTTCCTTATATATTGTTTCCATATTATTTGTTAAAGTTTGAGCACCTGCGCTCTCACTTATCTCCTTTTCTCATCGTTAAAAAGAAATGGGGTCCAAAACAAACTGTATTTTGGACCCCTTATAAATAAACACTAAATTATCCCTTTACTGCACCGGAGGTAACGCCCTCAACAATGTAGCGCTGCAAGAACAGATATAAAATCAAAATCGGCAGCATCGCTAACAGCAGAGCAGCCATTACCAGGCCCATATCCGTAGAGTAAGTTCCATAGAATGCCTGTGTTGCAATTGGAAGTGTATAAAGCTCCTTACGGCCAAGTACAAGGCTCGGAAGAAGATAATCATTCCAGAATGCCATTGCATCAATAATTGCTACAGTTGCAATCGTTGGCTTTAACAGTGGAAATACGATTTTCCAGTATGTCTGCCAGTTGCTGCAGCCATCCAAAAATGCCGCTTCCTCAAGCTCTAACGGAATATTCGTATGAATTGCTCCATGGAACATGAATGTTGCCATTGAAAGTGAAAATCCGATATGCATAAGGATTAAGGTCACACGGCTATTTAAAACTCCAAAGATACCACCATATAATGATACTAACGGAATCATCAAAACCTGGAATGGAATTACCATAGATGCAATCATTAATGTAAACAGAAGCTTACATGCCTTCCAATTGTTTCTTACAATTACAAATGCGGTCATTGCAGACAAAAGAATAGTTCCAATTGTTGCTGAAACTGTGATGATCAGTGAGTTGGTAAACGATGTTGTAAAATTCATCTTCTTCATCGCATCAGAGAAGTTTGTTACAATAAATCCATGAGAACCAACTAGTGCCATCGGGTCAGACATAATGTCACCCTTTGTCTTAAATGCATTAATAATAACGAGAATAAACGGGAAGATAAACATCAGAAACAGGAGGATTAAAACAACCATTATAATGGCATGGCTAATTTTCTTTTTCTGTGCCGCTTTTTTATTTTCTTCCATTATGCTGCCACCTCCCCTTTCTTACCAATATAAACCTGTGTCACACCTACAATTGCGCAGACGATAAACAGTACAAGTGCCTCAGCCTGTCCAAGACCATAATTCTTATAAGTAAATGCCTGATTGTATACATGCATTGCTGCCATTACAGAAGAATTGAATGGCTCACCCTTTGTCAAAGACAGGTTAACATCATATACCATGAAGCATCTGGTAATTGTAAGGAACAAGCACTGTACAAATGAAGCTCTCATAAGTGGGATGATAATATTAACTGTTGCCTGAAAACTAGTACATCCATCAATCTGAGCAGCTTCCTTTAAGCTCTTCGGTACACTCATAAATCCGGCAACATAAATTAACATCATGTAACCGGCATACTGCCATACAGAAACAATAATCAAACATGCCATTGCACCGCTCGGTGTTGCCAGCCAGGAATTTGAAAGCGCACCAATAGAAACTGCCTTTCCAATTGATACAAATGCTCTGTTAAAAACAAACTTCCATACATAACCAAGAACAATACCACCGATCAGGTTTGGAATAAAGAAACCCGCACGGAAGAAGTTCTGTCCTTTAATACCACTAGTCAGCAAATATGCCAGGAAAAATGCAACCACATTTACCAGAACAACGGAAATAACAGAATATATAACTGTTCTTCCAAGTGCCTGCCAGTAGGCAATATCTTTAAACGTTGCAATATAATTTGCAAAACCGACAAACTGCTTATCCTTTGAAATACCATCCCAGCTTGTAAAGGTCAAATATAAACCGTAGATAAACGGAATAATTACTACTGCAGCAAACAGTACAGTGGAGATACCAGCGAACATTATGTACTGCTTTACTTTATATTTTGTCGTGTTTCTATCCATGATCACGATCCCCTTCCCTGTATTCGTTTTATCATCAAGAAAATCATGAGACTGTCCGCTGCCTGTCATCGGCGGACAGCCTCTATAGGGGTAATGTCTTCCTTCCTATTATATTATTATAAGGAAGCATCATCTATCAAATGTTTGATATTATCAGTGCTCTACAACGTCTGCTGACTTCCAGTAATCCTCAATCTCAGTTGCAAACTCTGCACGATCCATCTGACCTGCAAGATACTTCTGGAAGATTGCACCACACAGAGAGATGTGATCATCTGGCATGTAGTTGTAGTTATCAATCATAGCACCCTCATCTGCATACTTCTTAACAGACTTTCCAAGAGGATCTGCTACTTCATTCTTATTATTGGTGAATGCAGGAACAAGTGCACAGTCTTCTGTGATGAACTTCTGACCTTCTTCAGAATCTGCAAGCCACTCTAAGAAATCTAGTGCTGCCTGACGCTGCTCATCTGTTGTAGTATCAGAAGAATCAATCATAAAATACTTAGAACCGCCACCTACAAGCTTCTCGTTAGTGCCGTCATCTGTGTTCTGCGGAATTGGCATCATACCCATGTTCTCAGTGTAATCATATGCGTTGATTACGGACCAATCCCAGTTACCACCGTACATAAAGGCGATTTCTCCCTCAGCTAACATCATCTCAGTTACTTCACGCTCAGCTGCGATTGCAGAATCCTTTGCGTAGTTGTTCTCCTTCATTACATCAAAGAAATCCATCAGAGAATTGAATTTCTCATCATTAATCAGATCTGCTTCACCCTCATGAAGCTTTGTAATAAACTCCTCTACATCCGGCTGCTCCTCTGATACCTGTGACAGAAAGTGACCTCCTAAAGACCAATCCTCCTTCATGATACCAGTAGGCGTCTCCATACCGCCTTCCTTTAACTGCTCAATCAGTTCCTTAAAGGAATCAAGTGTCTTGTAATCGTCTGGGTTAAATGTTTCACCAGTAATTGCTTCGATCGCATCTGCATTGTAAATCAGTCCACGAGCCTCAACACACATAGGGAAACCATTGATCTGATCATCAATTCCGATTGCATAGTTAGTATTCTTTACCCACTCCTGATCGCTCATATCAATTGCATGATCTTTTGCCAGTGAGTAGACATCCTTTGCATCTACCATTGCTAATGTATATGGATCTCCAGATGAATACTTGGTAGCCAGGTGAGCTGCTACTGTATCATTTGAGTAGTAAACCTCAATATTGATTCCATTATCCTCAGCATACTTTTCTGCCATCTCTTCAAACTGGCTCTGAATCTCCATCTTGGAATTGAAAATGGTAATGCTTACCTTATCATCTGCCATTGCAGGAACTGCTGTTGCTGCCATTGCTGCTGCAAGTGTAATTGCGAGTGTTGCTTTTCTTCTCATTTTTTATTCCTCCTATTTTGTGCCCCTATCTCGTATGTGGGCATTTCTTTGTTTGTGTCTTCATTCTAGCACTGCACTTTTAACATGTCAAGCGGTTATCATAATTTTTCTTTTATCAAAATATATTTTGTTAAAATTATACGATTATGTCTCTTTTGTTTTGTGCATTGTGTCAATTATGTTTTTTTTGAATTTTATTTAATGTTCAATGAAATAAGTTAATTACGCTATTTTTTCAAAAAACTTTTTAAATTGTTTATCGCAACCGCTTGCGATATTCTTTCTTGTGACGACTTGTGTACATATCTAATATTCACAAAAAAAAGAGTTATGCATGCAAGTACTCTACTCACTATGTAATAACTCTTTTTCGATATGTTTGTATAAAATTGCTATATTAGATTATATTGGTAAGAAACAGCTCGCTCGCGCCTATCATGCGCAAAACCGCCCTATCGGGCTTAATCACTGCTTCGCAGCTGTTAACTCAAGTCGTTCCGCGCTCAACAAGCGTTACCGGAAATACAGTTCTTGAAGGCACCACCTTGCCAGCATCTATCATCGCAATGTCCGAAATTGCCTGCTCTGCCATCTGCTCTACCGGCTGATGAATTGTTGTCAGACCAGGTGTCGTAAATTGAGCAATATTAACATCATCAAATCCCACAATTTTCATATTCTGAGGAACCCTAATTGACAAGTCGCGGCAAGCCTGAAGCACATATGCACCGATAATATCAGAGCTTGCAAATACTCCATCTACATCTGGATTTTTTTCAAGCTTGTTTCTCACAAAGCTATAGTACTCCAGCGTATCAAATTGTTCTTTATCTGTCACCATCACCATATGCTCTACATGATACTTCTCACATGTATCTTTAAAGCTCACTTCTCTATAATCGCCTGGCATAGCAATACTATCACCGGCACTTCTTCCGCCAATATACATAAGTTTTTTGCAACCCTTTTCAATTAATAGCTCCGTTGCAAGTACACCACCCTGATAGTTGTCACATTCAATACCTGATGTTGCCTGATCAATGGATCTCTCTAATGTAATTAATGGGAAATCAAGTCCTGTAAATTTTTCTGTGCCAAAGCAGCCGCTGCACAGCACTACTCCTGCCACTCTTGCGCTTTTGCACATTTCAATGCATTCTTCCTCGCGTTCTTCTTTATTTTTAGAAACAAATACAGTTGTGCGATATCCACGCTTAGAAGCCTCTTTTTCCAGCCGACCCAGAACCTTTGCAAAATAAGGATGCTCAATCTGCGGTAAAATAATTCCTATTGTATTATTCTTCTGCTTTGAAAGTGAACGTGCCATTTCATTTGGCTGGTAATTCAACTCTTTCATTACCTGATACACTTTCTCTCTTGTTTTATCACTTATATAGCCTCTATTATTCAAAACTCTGGAAACAGTTCCTACTGTCAGTCCGGAAGCCTTCGCCACATCCTTTAGCGTCGCCATACTTCTCTCCTTCCTTCTTTTTCTTAGCTGTTTCGAAAAAATATTTTATCTTATCACTCATGTGAGTATAAAGCATTTACTTTTATTTTTCAAGTCTATTTTTCTTCGACAGATCCATTGGGGATAACTCTGGGGATAACTTGGGGATAACTTTGTTTGATACTGCGTATTTTGCAGATTGTACTGCATATTTTGCAGTTGGTACTGCGTATTTTGCAGGGGGTACTGCGTATTTTGCATTGGGTACTGTATATTTTGCATTGGGTACTGCACATTTTGCAGGTGGTAACACCTTTTTGGGGATAACTCTGGGGATAACTTGGGGATAACTTTGTTTGGTACTGCATATTTTGCAGAGGGTACTGCATATTTTGCAGGTGGTACTGCACACTTTGCAGTTGGTAACACCTTTTTGGGGATAACTCTGGGGATAACTCGGGGATAACTTTGTTTGGTACTGCATATTTTGCATGTGTCACTGCAAAATATGCAGTACCTTTAAATAAGCTATTGTTTTTCTCCTACCATTATGGTATACTCAAGCCAATATAAAAATTACAAATTTAGGAAAGGAGAAGAGATCATGACTGGGGGAAGATCGGCTAACCAGTATCATGTACTACTTTAACCATGAACGACAAAGTACAGATTAAAAACTGCCGCCCATTCACGATGATCCACAATGATTTTTTGGATTATGAAGGATTAAATTCAAAAGAGAAATTGGTCATGATCACATTGATGCGGTATGATGGAACTGCATTTCCATCCATTCCTAAATTATCGAAAAAAATCGGTCTGTCTGAGCGCACTGTCCGATATGCACTTAAATCATTAGAAGAAAAAAATTTTATTTCCAGACATCCACGCTATACAGCTGACGGTGCACGAATGAGTAACTCCTATACTATTACTGATGATCCTGACATTTGGAAATCAGAAACATCTGATGAACTTTCAGAAGAGATTTCAAAACAAGAACTTGAAGAAATGGCAGAATTGCTTCGAGCTGCAGGTTATACAATACAAAGTCCAACAGAACAGACTGTTTCTAATTCACAGGCTGCTTCACAAGAACAGCTATCGCTTTCAGATACATCTGACTCCGAGGAAGTTATACTTTCTAAAAATGTAGAAGAATATTCCATGGACTATTTATATCAATACTTCAACTATGATTTAATTTGCAGCTTTAAAAATCCGTATGGCGGACTAAATTTCCTTGAAAATGAACACGATCAAAAAGTGTTAGATACTGTTTTCTCTGTTTTATATGATATGCTAAATGATCCAAGCGCCTATATTCAAATCGGACAGGACTCTATTCCTCAAGCGGTTGTGAAAAATGAGCTTCTTGGCTTAACTTTTGATGCCATTATTGGTGTAATCGATGCTTACAATAATGAAACTGAACATGGTGCCATCTATGATCCTGTCAGCTGGCTTCGAAATGCTCTATATAAAGGCAGCCAGCCACACATTCCTGATGGGTGATTAAAGTGATATAATTTTTTTCAATAAAAAAGCGTATCAGTCAAATTACTTTAACCGATACGCTTCTTTGTGTTACCTATTTTTCTATTTTCATAAATTTCAACTATTTTTAAATTAATCCCTGAATCAGAATAAAAACAATCAAAATCGGAAGAATAAACTGGAAATATGGCCTTAATTTCTTTGAAATTTTTATGCCATCTCCTGTATTTGCTTCCTCACAATATTTTTCAAATCCCCAGCCCCACTTTGTTACGCAGAACAGCAGGTAAATTAAAGAACCTATAGGAAGCAGCAAATTGCTGACAATAAAGTCTTCACTGTCAAGCACATCGCGCCCTCCAATCAGATGCAAATTGCTCCACACATTATAGCCAAGCACGCACGGAAGACTTGCAATCAAAATAACGATGCAATTGATCAGTGCAGCCTTATTTCTTGACCAGCCAAACATATCCATACAGAATGACATAATATTTTCAAATACCGCAATCACAGTAGAAAAGCTTGCAAATGTCATAAATAAAAAGAACAAGCTTCCCCAAATGCGTCCGCCTGACATATTAATAAAAACATTTGGCAATGTAATAAAAATCAAACTTGGTCCTGCATTTACTTCCACGTTATAGCTAAAACATGCCGGGAAAATGATCAAACCAGCCATAATTGCAACAAATGTATCAAGTGCACAAATTCGTACACCCTCTCCTGCTAATGTGTGATCCTTTCCCATATAGCTTCCAAAAATTTCCATTGCTGCCACGCCAAGACTTAGCGTAAAAAATGCCTGATTCATCGCTGCTGTAATCACATTTTTTAATCCTACAGCTGCAACAGCCTCTGTATTTGGAACAAGATAAAATTTTACACCCTCTGCTGCATTTGACAATGTAAGGCTATGCACAGCAAGAACAACAATCAGCAAAAGAAGGGCAGTCATCATAAACTTGCTGATCTTCTCCAGTCCATTCTGTAATCCTCTGCTGCAGACAAGAAAACCAACTACAACTGTTAAAATCATCCAAAATGCCATCTGCTTTGGATCTCCAAGCAAATTAGAAAATGCCTGCGCAGTATCCTCAGTTGTCATTCCGCTCTTAAAGCTGCCTGTCAAAAACTTAAAGAAATATGTAACCATCCATCCAGATACCGTGGTGTAGTACATCATTAACATGCAGCATCCAAATATTGCCACCCATCCATGGATATGCCACTTGCTGCCTTTTTTCTCTAGTGCCTTATAGCCAAGCACCGCACTCTTTCTGCTGGCACGACCAACTGCCAGCTCCATTGTCAGAACTGGCAATCCCATTATCACCAGAAAGATCAAGTAAAACAGTACGAAAATTCCGCCGCCATTTTGTCCCGTCACATACGGAAAACGCCAGACATTTCCAATTCCTATCGCACACCCCGCACTTACAAGCAAAAAGCCAAGGCGCGATTTAAAAGATTCTCGTTTCAAAAGCCATCCTCCTTTTTAATGCTGCACAAACAGCAATTTTGTTTATTTTATCATGACATTCTGCCTTGTGTCAATGACTCAGACAAGCTCCATATTGATCTTTACTTTTCCGTTTTCTGCACACACATATGCAGTGCTTCCATTTATAAGCGTCATCATCGGTGCTAAATGACCGATATCCAGATCCATCAGCACTGGCACCTGATATTCCTTTAACAAATCAATCACTGCGTGATATTGATCTAAGCCAATCATTTCCTCACCAAAATGAAGCGGACGTCCAATCAAAAAGCCCTTAACATGCTCAAACCATCCGGCATGAATCATCTGCCAAATTGCACGTCGAATACCAAATACATTCAAATCACACGATTCCAAATACCAGATAATGCCATCCTCCTTGTATCGCTCATTAAATGACTTCACCTGATCAAACTTTGTTCCCGTTAAATTTACAAGACAATCCATGCAGCCGCCGATCAATCTGCCCTTAAACTCGATGGTTCCTTCCGTCTCAAATGCCTGTACCTCACCCATCTGGTCTTTTTGTGTCAGGAAACCTCTCACAAGACTCTGTTCCGTCAGATTGTATGGCTCAAGCGGATGCTCCTCATCGCGCAGCCCTTCCTTTTCCCAGAGCGGATAACTCTGCATCATCAGTTTCTTTCCTGTAAAAAGTGAAAAGCAATCTTCAATTGATTCATCCCACGGTTCCATACCAAATGTTCCGGCACATGGTCCATAAATGGATGCCACATCGCAGATTGTAGTCAATAAAAAGGTAAAGTTTGTATTATCCGAATATCCCATATACCACTTTGGCTTTGCTGCATTAATTGCATCAAAATCTACATTATCCAAGATCTCGCACATCAGCTCACCGCCGCCGCAGGAAATCAGCGCATCTGCCTCATCTGACAAATACATCTTATTTAACTCTGCTGCACATTTTTCCGGCGTATTGCTGATTCCTATTCCACTTCCCTCAAAGCAGTTTGGACCAAGCATTGTCTGATAACCCATATCATGAAACTTTTCAAGTGCATGATTAAATGACGTTTTATAAGGCTCAATATTACAGCCAAATGACGGTGCAACAAATCCAATAGTACCATTTTTCTTTAAAAACTCTGGAAATCTCATATTTATTTTATACTCCTTTCGCTTCCACAAAGCCACAACATTAATTATTATTTATCTTTCGCCATGGACTTTTTGACTCTTGCTTTATCATATCATATCTGTGCTGTTTTTGTGAATTAGTCGTATTTTATTTTTATGAAATGTCAGCATCCCCTCATCGCGCAGACGGCACAGCTGCACAGACAAGCCACTTCGATCCACGCCAAGATAATCAGCTAACTGCTGCCTGTTATAGGGAATTTCAAATTCGGAAGACTTGTTTTTTACAGCCTGTTCGGACAAATATGACAGCAGCTTTTCCCTTGTGGAACGTTTTGCCATATGCGTGATTTTCTCGCTGAGCTTTCGATTTTTCTGTGCCATATCAATCAGCAGATTTTGAATTAACTGTGCATGAAAACTACATCCGTCCGGGCAGATTGAAAGTATTCGACCGACATTTAAAAATAGAATGGTTGTGTCCTCCTTAGCTTCCACACTTACATTTAGCACGCTACCCGGCACACAGGCAAACACCTCCGCAAAGCATTGACCAGGCCCAAGCACACTAAGAACATTTCGCCCTCCCCAGACATCCTCCTGCACAATAAGCACACTTCCAGACAACACCAGACCCAGCGCTTTTGTCTGTTCGCCCTCTCTTAAAATATATTCCTCTTTTCGATAAGTCTGCTTTCTCGCCTCTAGGCAGCCAAACAGCTTTTCCAGTTCACTCTCCTCAATGCCGCGAAACAGCCCTGATCGTGCTTTTATAATAGGAAGAAAGTCTTTCATTTACCATTCACCTCCATTCAAGATTTTAAATCAATTTCAATTTCTTTTCTAATTACAATCTTGATTGAAATTTCGATCAAACTTTCATCAAATCATCTGCAAATTTTCTGCAAATTTTCTTTTTTTTTCGTTGAAATTTCAACTGACAATCTTTGATTATTATACTATACTTTGTCCATCACGAAAAGAAAAATTACACGACAAACTTTAGGAGGATTTAAATATGAGCCAGAATATAACAAATACAGCAAATATAAATGCGTCAAACAGTATGTTTTGCTTCCAGTGTGAGCAGACCGCAGGATGCACCGGCTGCACTAGAGCAGGTGTCTGTGGCAAGTCCGCAATGACAGCCAAGCTTCAGGACACGTTAACCGGAGCCTTAATCGCCCTTGCAAACACTGCTGCCTGTTCAAACAAAAATTCCAATAACAATCTGAGTGCATCTTTAGCGAATGAGATTAATCATCTGATCTTAGAAGGACTATTTACTACCATTACAAATGTAAATTTCGATGATGCTTCTATCAAAAATCTGACCGCACGCATTCACGCAGCTGCTACAAAAACAGCTAACGCTTGCAATGTTTCTATCGTTTCTGATTATGATATGAACAATATCTGGAATGCAAACGAGGACATTCGCTCCTTAAAGTCTCTGATTCTGTTTGGTGTGCGCGGTATGGCAGCTTACGCATACCATGCAATGACACTCGGCTACACCGATGCTTCCTTAAACCAGTTTTTCTTAACCGCACTCGACTCCCTGTCTAAGGATTGGGGCATGAACGAGCTGCTTCCGATTGTTATGGAGGTTGGCCGCTTCAACCTAACCTGCATGGAGCTTCTTGACCGTGCAAACACAGAAACCTTCGGAGATCCGGTACCGGTATCCGTTTCCCTGACTGTTGAAAAAGGCCCATTCATTGTTGTAACTGGTCACGATCTTGAAGATATCAAGCAGCTTCTTGATCAGACAAAGGACAAGGGCATCAACATCTACACTCACGGCGAGATGCTTCCGGCTCACGCTTACCCAGAGCTTAAGAAGTACCCTCACTTGAAGGGCAATTTCGGTACCGCATGGCAGAATCAGCAGAAGGAATTTGCTTCTCTTCCGGCACCGATTCTATTTACAACAAACTGCTTAATGCCGCCAAAGGCTTCCTATGAAGACCGCGTTTTCACTACCGGCGCCGTTGTCTTCCCGAATACACCATTTATTTCATCATCCACAGATGGTCACAAAGACTTCACTCCAGTCATCGAAAAGGCACTTGAGCTTGGTGGCTTCTCTAAGGATCAGCACTTTACCGGAATCAATGGTGGTTCTAGCGTGATGACTGGCTTTGCACGCAATGCTATACTTTCCTCTGCTGGTGAGATAGTCGATGCCGTAAAATCTGGCGCAATCCGCCATTTCTTCCTCGTTGCCGGATGTGATGGTGCTCGCGCAGGCCGCAACTATTACACCGAATTTGTAAAGCAGACACCGTCTGACAGCATCGTGCTGACACTCGCCTGCGGCAAATATCGATTCAACGATCTCGACCTTGGTACCATAGGAGCCTTCCCACGCCTGATGGATATTGGACAGTGCAACGATGCCTACAGCGCAATCAAGGTAGCTGTCGCACTTGCCGATGCCTTTGGATGTGGCGTGAATGACCTGCCGCTCTCCATGATACTCTCCTGGTATGAACAAAAGGCAGTCTGCATCCTCCTTACACTGCTTCACCTCGGTATCAAAAACATCAAGCTTGGACCGACACTACCAGCTTTCCTCTCTCCAAATGTGTTAAATTACCTCGTTGAACATTTCTCAATCGCACCTGTTACAACACCAGAGGCTGACCTGAAGGAGATTCTGGGGTAATTATTCTAGCTTCCTTAAATTTCCTATAAAAGAGAAAACGTAAGCGCTCATGTTGTGCTTACGTTTTTCTCTTCATTTTTTATCTGTTTTTTTCAATGGTAACTCCTCTACAGCTAATATAGAATATTACCTTCTATTTAAAAGTAATACCCTAGTATTAGTTTGGCAAGAACATATTATAGCCATAAATTACAAATACTATAAACAAACATGCCTTTTACTTCTTTGCTTCTTTCAAAAATTCCTCCGCTATTAGAAAAATTCCCAGAATAATCATGATACACTAATTCAGACCTAATTGCATTTTGCTGCCCTCCTTTCATTTTGTACCCTCATTATAGTGGTTTTCCGACGGTTGCGCCACCAACTATCACGCAACTTTGCGGTTGCAAAGGCCGTAAAAAGCACCTAGCATTTCAATATACTCCCAAAATTACAGATCTAAAATAATTGCTGTAACGTAGATTACATTAATGATGTAAAAATATTACTGTAATAAAATTAAAGTTAAAATGTAAAAATATTACATTAATGATGTACGAATATTACACTTCAAAAATAAAGGAAATGGCTTATTTCCTAGGTTTTCTAGCAAATTTTCCTTCTTTTATTTTCTTTCTTCTTTATATAGACAAAATATTTAATATGAAAATCATCTCTTCCGACCGTTGAGCCGGACGACCCACCGCCCCATGGGATCCGTCGCTCCGGCTCTGCCGCCATTGGCGGCACCACTACACACATAAAGAATGTAATCAAGGAAACACTTATAGCATCACATATTCAGTCTATCTTACATCAGATTGGGTATATATTGCACCGGGGGTAGTGTATATTGGGTGTATTTTGCGCCGGGGTTAGGTATATATTGCACTGGGGTTGGGTGTATTTTGCACCGGGATTGGATAT
>OLPV01000034.1_pt1 | contig 137059 bp, 134 predicted proteins | sample 1671961 | NCBI WGS metagenome assembly OLPV01 (sample SAMEA3136630, study PRJEB25190) | human gut metagenome | biome: human gut; feature: human-associated habitat; material: faeces | place: Austria | collected 2013 | reverse complement strand
CATCTTCTCCATTTAGGAAAAAAGTTTGTATGCCTTCATTATTTTTTATATCTATAAATGTTTTATTATTTACTATTTTATTTGTTTTAACTAAATATTTGTTATTTTTTCGGCACATTTTTTCATTTGAACCACTTAAATAGCAAATATGCGTATTATTACTATATTTATTTATTAAAGATTCTAACTCTTTATATTTATTAACTTCATTATTTACTTGCTCTAGTTTTTCATTTTTATTAAAATTTTCTACATTTACTAGAATGCTTGCTTCAAGGTTGTTATCTTTAAAATACTTAATTATATTTTCATTATACTCTAATATGAAGGATACACTTCTTTTATATTCATTTCCTCTTTCTACAATTTTATCTTTATTATTTTCAATTGTTATTTCAGGATATGATGTATCATATATCAAATAATAAGAATTAAATGCATTTAAATCTTTCATATTATAAAAACTATTTTTTATATTAACTGTTTTTCCATTCAAACCTGGTACTATATGATCATCTTCTATAAAAGCATTAATGTATTCTTCATTATATTTAGAAGATTCTTCTTTAATACTTTGATATAATTCATTTTTATCCAGTGTTAAGTTTGCAATTTTTTCCGTATAAAAAAAACTAAATGCTGCAATCGCTAATATTCCTAGATTTCGAAAATGTTTCAATTAACTCACCTAGTAAAAGTATATGCTGTACCTAAAAGAAGATGTTATTTTTATCTTCTTTTTTAATATTAACAACATTCAATAATTGTCTCGTAAGCATCTTCTGTTTCTTCCTCTTTTGTTTTTTTAGATTTTGTAGTTACAAAAGATACTTTTTCTGCAATTATTTCGGTCAAATATTTAGTTGTGTTGTTTTCGTCGACATAACTTCGATTTTGAATTCTTCCTTTTATACCAAGAATATCTCCACGATGGCAATATTCTTTAGTGCTTGATGCTAACCCATTCCAAAGAACACATCTAAAAAAATCAGTTTCATATTTTCCTTCAGAATTTTTGAAATTTCTTTGCACTGCTAAGTTAATAATTGTTCTTTTTTTATTTTCTTCGTATTCTTCAATTTCTGGGTCACCAGTTAGTCTTCCAACTAAAATTATTTGATTTATCATAATTCCTCCTTTCTATACCACTTTATCAGTTATAAAGAAGGAATGCAAATTGCCAATTTGTTAATTTGAAATCTATTTTTTAAAAAATTTATAGTAATTCTATATAATTTTTTTATTTTTTTATTAAATTTTTAATTTTGATATAAAATTAATTATTGTATTTTTATTAAAAATTTGGTAAACTTATTATGAAAATAGGAGTTGTGTTTATGGAAAATATAGTTAGTTTTAATGGAACGATATTAAGCAATTATCAAAAAACTTATCCTAACTTAGCTAAATTTACTTATGATCAAGCAAATGATGCATTAGTTTATGAAGGAAATTTTATTAAATTAAATGGTTATGGTTTAAGTAGAATTGATCCAGTTTTCTTTAACATGAATCCTGATGAAATATTTATATTTATAAAAAATGGTTTTTATCAACCTTCGAATGGAAATCAACTAATTACAAAGCTTCTTAATAAACTTGTTATTACAGAGGAAGAAATTAATTTTATAAACAACTATGTTTCACAATATATTGAAAGATTAAACATTTACGCAAGCAACAGAGATATGTTTGATAGATATTTTGAAAATGATAATATTAAAAATTTCTTACAAGATATTAAATTTGCTAAAGATATTATTGAAGATGCAAAAAACAAAACTAACTTAAATGATAATTCTGTTTATAGTTTTATAGTTAATGCCTATAACAAAGAAATGTCTAGTATGAATCAAAATAAAAGTCAAGAACAAAGTATGGGTAAAGAATTAACTTTAACAAGAAATAATCCCAAAATAAGTGGTTATCAATTATTTGACGAAAATGAAAATTACTTAAAAAAATTAAACGAAAATCAAAAAATGAATATAGCCGGTTATACAAGTATTATTTTAATAGTTGCCACTGCAATTACTTTTGGAATGTATTTAGCTATAAACTTTTTACCATAAAAAAAGATTTTTTATTAAATCTTTTTTATTTCTTTATTTTTCCAAATCTTCTATCTCTAGTTTTATAAACCTCAATTGCTTCTTCTAAACATTTCGGTGTAAAGTCTGGAAAATAAACTTTAGGAAAATAAAACTCTGCATATGATATTTGCCATAACATAAAGTTACTTATTCTATTTTCTCCACTTGTTCTTATTAAGAAATCAACATCAGGTAAATCATTATAAAGATACTCATTATACATCTTTTCATTAATATCTTCTATTTTTAAATAACCTTCTTTTACATCACTAGCTATTTTTTTAGTAGCATCTACAATTTCTTGCCTTCCTCCATAACTTAAACAAAAGTTTACTACTAAACCTGTATTGTTTTTTGTTGCTTCTTCTAATTCATTTATAGCATCAACTATTTCAGGCTTTAAAAAAGATTTTTGAGAAGAAAATAAAACTTTAATATTTTCACTATCATATTTACTTTTAGCTTTTTTAAACCATTTCATAAATAATTCCATTAAATAATTAACTTCTTCACTACTTCTATTGAAGTTTTCTGTTGAAAAAACATATAAACTTAGATAATTTGCTATTTTATTTTTACTCGTATAAAGAATTATTTTTTCTAAGGCATCTGCTCCAGCTTTATGACCTTCACTACGAATTTTGCCTTTTTCCTGAGCCCATCTGCCATTACCATCAACAATTATACCAATATGATTTATTGTATCCATTTTATCTCCTTCTTCGACGATGTTTTTTCTTCTTTTTTTTCTTTACTATTAATAAGACAAATACTACCGCAATACCAATCATTATATAAGTGATAATTGGATAATATTCAATATTATTTTCTAAATAAACATTTGATGTTGCTAATAAGACATCGCCATCATATATTTTAACAACTCCAAGCTTACTTCCCTTTTTAGTATTAAATGTTACTTTATCACTACCTACATATTTATATGTGACTTCTGTATTATTTTTTAAATATTTTTCTATATCCTCACTACCTGTTATTTTATATGTTTTTTCTTTACTAAAATCGACTGGTATTTCTTTTATAAATGTATCATCATTTATAATATTTTTATATCCATAATTATTATTGTAATAGTCATATATTGTAATTGTATCTTTTACAGCATTATATGGACTTGTTGTGCTTGAGTTTATTACCACTAGTAAATAATCGACATTATTTAGTGTTGTAATTGAGGCAAGGCATCTACCAGCATCTTTTGTGAACCCACTTTTTGCTCCCTTTATTTCATCAGTATTTAAAATATTTTTATAACTATTTACTGTACTTTCTAAATTTATACCATTACTTGTTTTATAACTTTTTGTAGTAAAAATAGTTTTAAACGTTTCATTTTTTAAAGCATATTTTAGTAACTTTGCTAAATCACTAGATGTTGAATAATTATTTTCATCATCTTTACCAACAGGATTTGCATATGATGTATCATTCATCCCTATTTTTTTAGCAGTTTCATTCATTTTTTTAATAAATTTATCATATCCCAGAGTATTATTTACTACAGCATTTACAGCATCTGCCCCACTTGGTAAAATAATGCCATACAATAAATCTCGATAAGTTACTTTATCACCAACTTTGAAACCTGCTTTTGAATATCCTACTGTACCTTCAAAATCTCTTTCTTTTATCGTTACAATTTTATCTAAATTATCTATTTCTTCGATAGCTACTAAAGTCGTCATCATTTTAGTTAAACTTGCTATTGACGTTTTTTTAGTGTCATTCTTGCTATATAATAGTATATCTTCATTCATATTATATAATGATACATACTCTCCGGTAATGTCAAAATTTTCGGCATAAACACTATAACAAAAGAAAAAAAGGCTAAATAAGAAGAATACCGCTTTCTTCATTAGATAGCCTCATAAGTTGTTCCTTCACGGGTATCTTTTATTATAATTCCCATGTTTAACAATTCTTCTCTTATTTTATCGGCTTTCTCATAATCTTTATTTTTTTTAGCTTCAGTTCTTTCATTAATCTTAGCTAATATTTCATCTTCATTTTGGATTTTCTTAGTTTCACTCTTTAATAAATCTAGACTTAATACTTCATCAAAATCACTTACTAATCTATATTTAGTTCCCATATTGACATCACTTTTTAATAAATCATATAAAACAGTGATACCATTAGCAGTGTTTAAATCATCTTCTAGACAATTAACAAATTTTGCTTTCCAACTATTAAATTCATTTTCATCAATGTTATCATCAAACTTAAGACTTGATGTTTTACTTTTTAATTTTTTATAGGCATTTTCTGTGCCTTCTAGAGAGTCAAATGAAAATGTTAATTGTTTTCTATAATGACTAAGTAAGCACATATATCTAAAACTTAGAGGATTATACCCTTTTTCTTTTAATAAACTAACTGTTAAAATTGCTCCATGACTTTTACTCATTTTTCCAGACTCATCGTTTAAATGTTCATTATGGAACCAATAATTACACCATTTATGACCTAGATATGATTCACTTTGAGCTATTTCATTTGTATGATGTGGGAAAATATTATCTACTCCACCACCATGAATGTCAAGATATTCTCCAAGATATTTAATACTTATTCCAGTACATTCAATATGCCATCCAGGGTAACCAACTCCCCATGGACTTTCCCATTTTAATTCTTGATCTTCAAATTTAGATTTTGTAAACCATAAAACAAAGTCATTTTGATTTCTCTTGGAATTATCTTCTTCAACTCCAGCACGAACACCAACAACCATTTCATCTGCTTTATGATTAGTTAATTGATAATAATCTTCAAGTTTTGTTGTATCAAAATAAATATTTCCACCAGCTTGGTATGCATATCCTTTTTCTAATAAGTTCTCAATTATCTTTATATATTCATTTATATTAGCTGTTGCTGGGCTTACAATATCAGGCATTCTATTATTTAATAATTCAAAATCATGAAAGAATGCATCGGTATAAAATCTAGCAATATCCATTACTGTTTTATGTTCCTCTTTGGCACTCTTAACCATTTTGTCGTCTCCAGAATCCGAATCACTTGTTAAATGGCCAACATCTGTAATATTCATTACTCTGGTTACATCGTATTCAAGATAACGCAATGTTTTATCTAATATGTCATGACCTATGTAATTTCTCATATTTCCAATGTGAGCATAATGATAAACTGTAGGCCCACATGTATAAAATCCTACTTTGTTTTCATGCCATGGCACAAATTCTTCTATCTTTCTAGTAAGTGTATTATATATTTTCATTTTGTCCTCCTTTATTTTTGACTTTTTAATATTTTTAATGTAATTTCATCATTCTCTGTATTAAATTTAATTATTTTAATTTTATAGTCAGTTTTATTTATATCTTTTTCATCTTCTAAAATACTGCTTAATTCAATGTACTCGATACGATGATTATTTATGACTAACAATTTAGCTAACTTTTCGCCTTCTCTTTCACAATCCACATCTTTACACCTATTATCTATTACTTTATTATACTTTATATAAATATCATCATCTATTTTTGCTATATCAGATATTTTCATAGTAAATTCTTGATTACTATGAGTGTAAATATTTTCTCCTTCATTAAAAAATTTATATATAAATATACCTATTCCAATAAATAATGCTAGTATCAATAACCAACCTATTCTTTTTTTCATTTTTCTAGCCTATTTAATATTTCTTCTTTTCCGATTAGATATAGAGTATCAGCTAATTCTGGGCCATGCATTATGCCACTTGCTGCAATTCTAATTGGCATGAATAACATTTTTCCTTTTACTCCTGCTTTTTCTTTTACATTATTTATTACTTGTGATAATGCTTCAACTGTCCATTCATTTGTATTTTCTATTTCTTCTTTAAATGTTTTAACTACTGTTGGTATTATTTCATCACTTTTCATAAATTCTTGAGCTTCTTCTTCTATCTTGAAATCCTTATCAAAGAAACCTTTCACTAATTCATTTATTTCATTTCCATAATCTAAATGACTCTTATATATTAATAATAAATGATTAACCCATTCTTCACTTTTACCTTCACAATTAATTGTAAAGTATTTCTTAATCCATTCTAAATATTTATCATCATCCATTTTATTAATATATTGGTGATTAAACCACTTTAATTTTTTTACATCATATTGACTAGATGATTTACTTATTCTTTCTTCATTAAAGTTTGCTATAAGTTCATCCATTGAAAATACTTCTTGATTAGTTTCTGGACTCCATCCTAAAAGTGATAAATAATTTACTATTGCTTCTGGTAAATATCCTTCATTATAAAGATCCATAAATGATGCATCACCATTTCTCTTTGATAATTTATTACCATCTTCTCCAAGAACCATGGCTACATGAATATATGTTGGTTTTTCCCATCCAAATGCATCATATAATAAATTGTATTTGGCTGTTTGGTCTAGATATTCTTTACCACGAATAACATGAGTTATTTCCATTAAATGGTCATCTATTACATTGGCAAAATTATATGTTGGGAATCCATCACTTTTAAGTAAAATTTGATCATCTAAAATACTATTATCTATTTTTACTTTTCCATATATTAAATCTTCAACAATTGTTACTCCTTCTTTAGGCATCTTTTGTCTAATTACATATGGAATATTATTTTTTAAATTTTCTTTAATCTTTTCTTTACTTAATCTTGAGCATCTTCCATCATATACAAATGGTTTTTTTCTCATTTCAGCCTTTTCTCTCATTTTTGTAAGCTCTTCTTCACTACAAAAACAATAGTAGGCTTTTCCCATTTCTACTAATTTTAAAGCATATTCTTTATAAATATCTTTTCTTTCACTTTGAATATATGGTCCATATTCTTTTTCATTATTTGGACCTTCATCTATTTTGAACCCACATAAATCAAGAGTATTATAGATGAAATCTATTGCGCCTTCAACTTCTCTTTCTTGATCTGTATCTTCAATTCTTAATATAAAATCTCCATTATATTTTTTTGCAAGCAAATATTCAAATATTGCTGTTCTTAAATTTCCTATATGCATAAATCCAGTTGGACTTGGTGCATAACGAGTTCTTACTTTCATACTTCCTCCATTAATCTTCTTTATCAAAGAAACTCTTTACTAAATCCAAAACATTATCAAATTCTTCTTGGCTACATCGTTCAATAAATTCAATATTTCTCTCTACATAGTCAATACTTCTGATATGTTCACATAATACTGAACCTTTTATCTTTTTTAATTTTGTTAACTCATAATGAGTTGGAAAGCTTTTGGTATTTAAGCTTATTGGACATAAAATTGCCATATTTGTAAATTGATTAAACAACTTACCACTTAAAACTAAAGCGGGTCTTTTCCCATTCTGTTCATGACCTTTAATTGGACTTAAATCAATATAAACTATATCTCTTTCTTGTGGTATATATTTTACCATATCTCTTTCCCCTTTGCTTCATCCCAAGTGAAATCATTTTCAACTTTAGAACCATTATAATTTTTAATTCTTAGCTTCAAAGATTCTTTAGGTCTTTGAGCTTTTGTTATTATTATCCTGTTTTCTTCCCTGACTATATTTATTGCATCGCCTGATTTAATATTTAAGGCATCTAAATAAACTTTTGGTATTCTAACGCCATTAGAATTACCCCACTTTTGCACTCTATATGACATACTTTATCCCTCCATATCTAATATATACAAAGTTTATATAAAAGTCAAGAGTAAAAGCAATATTTTTTCTTAAAAATTCCGATAAAAATAAGATTGAATGACTCCAATCTTATTTCATATTATAGATAACTCTTGCACCATCTGATGCTGCAGTTACTAGTTGGTAAGTATCTTTTTTTATAATATCACCAATGGCATAAACACCTTTAATATTTGTTTCTAAACTATCATTTACTTTTACATAACCATTTTCATCTAATATTTCTTTTGGTACAAATTCTGTTGCGGGTCTATATCCTATATATATAAATACACCTTTTACTTTTAAGTCTGTTCCATTATCTAAAGATATTCCTGATAATTTATTATTTTCTTCGTGCATGCTTTTTATATTAGCATTATATATAATTTCTATTTTAGAATTATTTTTTACTTCTTCAACAAGCATATCTTCTCCGCGAAAACCTTCCCTTCTATTTATAAGATAAATATGATTTACAATATTGGCTAAATATAAAGCTTCTTGTAAGGCACTATTTCCAGTTCCCACAATGGCTATATCTTCATTTTTATAAAAGTTAGCATCACACATAGCACATGTAGATAAACCATGTCCCAATAAAGCCTTCTCATTATCTAATCCCAAATATTTTGGTTTTCTTCCCATTGCTAATATTACTTTTTTAGTTTCATAAGTATTATTTGTAGTAGTTACTTTTTTTATTTCACTTTTTAAGTCTAAATCTTTTACTTCTTCTAAAACATAAGGAATATCCATATTGTTTACTTGTTTTTCTAAAATTTCTGCAAAATCTGGCCCTGATATATCTATTAATCCTGGATAATTACTTATTTTATCTATATTATTTAATAATCCTCCGGGCATTCCTTTATCTATTAATAATACCTTTTTGTTACTTCTTTTGGCATATATTCCTGCGGTTATACCACTGATTCCCATGCCTATTATAATAATATCGTACATAAATCCTCCTTAAAATCTTACTACTTCATTTTCGTCTTGATCATAAAGATCTTCATATCTGCCTTTTCTTCCTGTTATCATTATAATTAATAATCCTACTAGAACCATTATAACTGATACAATTTGAGCAATTTTAAATCCACCAAGCATTAAAGAATCTGTTCTCATTGATTCAATTACAAAACGACCTAATCCATACCACATTAAGTATAATGCAAATGGTTGACCAACTTTAGTTATTTTTAATCTTCTTACTATTAGTATAACTATAAAACCTATTAAGCACCAAATTGATTCATATAAGAAGGTTGGTGTATAATAAATTCCATCTATTTTCATTCCTTCAATTATAAATGACGGAATATGTAAACTTTGTAAATGGGCAAGTGTTGTTGCTGGACCATGTGCTTCACTATTAAAGAAATTTCCCCATCTGCCAATAGCTTGAGCTAGTAATAGTGCTGGTACTATAAAGTCAAACATTCTTATGGCTCTTACTTTATACTTCTTACAATATAATAGTATAACCAATAATCCTGCAATTAAACCTCCGTGAATTGCTAATCCGCCTTCCCATATTTTACAAGCTTCCCAAAAACTATCATATAATTCCAAATTAAATAAAACATAATAAACTCTAGCACCAATTATTCCAAATATAATTGTCCAAAAAAGCATATTAAAAACAAAGTCTGTAGAAAATTTATATCTTTTAGCTTCTTTTAATATCATGGTTATTCCTAGCATTGCTCCAATTATTATAAGAACTGAATACCATTCCAATTTAAAACTTCCAATTGTAAAAATATATTTATTCATATTTCACTCTCCGTTATTATTATAACAATTTTTGTTAAATTAATCTATTATTAATATCGTGTTTATAATTTTATGTAAAATTTTACATTTTGAAGTTGTTTTTTATTAATAAAACTTTATTCTAGAAAAAACACTACACATTTTAATGGAAGTGTAGTGTTTATAGGCTATGGGCACTTAGTAACATTATGTTTTAAATCATAATCATAAGTTTAAATGTATTAAGATTTTCTTTTTCTTGTTGTTTCATTAGAAAATGTTTTAACAATACTTTTTAGTATTTCACTTGTTGATATCATATCTTCTAAACAGACATATTCATAAATTGTATGAAAATTATGACCTCCGGCACCTAAGTTAGGACAAGGAATACCTAATGCTGTTATTTCTGCCCCATCGGTTCCCCCTCTAATAGGAACCACTTTAGGTTCAATTCCTAATGATGAAATAGATTTTAAAGTTCCACTTATTAATAAGTCTTCATTTTTTATAGCGTCATACATGTTAGAATATGAGTGATTAAATCCTATTTCAATAATATTACCGTATTTCTTATTTAAAATTTTTGCTATTTTTGATAATATTTCTTCTCTTTTTATAAGATTTTCTTTTGCAAAATCTCTGATATTATATTGCATTGTTACTTCGCAAATGTCTCCGCTTAGATTATGTAAAACAAAATACCCTTCTTTTCCTTCTGTATTTTCCGGATATTCTTTAGGTACCATGCTATCAAATTCTATAGCAACTCGTAAAGCATTAATGAAACTTCCTTTTGCATATCCTAAATGAGCAGGCACACCCTTTATTTTTACTTGAGCTGACCCGGCATTAAAATTTTCATAAGAAAATTCTCCTAAATCTATGCCATCAACAGTATATGCAAAGTCTGGATTAAAATAATTTGTATTTAAGTTTTTTACCCCTAGACCAATTTCTTCATCTGGTGTAAAACAAACTAAAATATCACCATGTTCGTCATTATTTCTTGCAAAATATTCTAACATATCCATAATCTCAGCTATACCTGCTTTATCATCTGCTCCTAAAAGGGTACTTCCATCTGATGTAATTAATGTCTTGCCAATATGATTTTTTAAATCAATATATTTTTTACTAGATATAACAACATTATTTTCTAAAATAATGTCATTCCCATCGTAATTTCTTGTTAATCTTGGTTTTACATCTTTTCCACAAGCATTCGAAGATGTATCTAAATGTGATACAAAACCAATACTTGGTAAATTGCTGTTACCAGACATTTTTGCGTATACGTAACAGTGTTTGTTATCATAGTAAACTTCAATTCCTAAGTCTGTTAATTCTTTAACTAATATTTCTGCTAAATCTTTTTGATTTGCACTTGATGGATTTTCTTCTTTTAAAGGATTTGATGTAGTATCTATTGCAACATATTTTAAAAATCTTTCTAATATATCCATAAAGATTTCCTCCAACTTATTTGTATTTTAACATAAGACTATGGATAAGTCAAAAAATTCTAAATATAAAATAAATAGACGTTATTCTTAAAATAATGTCTATTTAAATTTGATTATTTTTTTAGTATTTTGGCTAAAAATTCACCTGTATATGAACCTTTTACTTTAGCAACTTCTTCTGGAGTACCTGTGGCAACAATTTTACCGCCTCCTGAACCACCATCTGGTCCTAAATCAATTATATAATCTGCAACTTTTATAACATCCAAATTATGTTCAATTACTACGACTGTATCACCATTATCAACAATTCTATTTAGTATTACCAATAATTTCTTTATATCATCCGAATGTAATCCGGTTGTGGGTTCATCCAAAATAAATATAGATTTTCCGGTGGCTTTCTTTTGAAGTTCTTTAGCAAGTTTTACACGACCGGCTTCACCACCTGATAATGTCGGAGCTGATTGACCTAATTTAATATATGAAAGGCCAACATCCATCATTACTTTTAGTTTATTGTAAATTTTAGGAACATTTTCAAAAAATTCTATTGCTTCACTAACTCGCATATCTAAGACTTCACTAATATTTTTACCTTTATATTTTATTTCCAGTGTTTCTCTATTATATCTTTTACCTTTACAAACGTCACATGGTACATAAACATCCGCAAGGAAATGCATTTCTATTTTTTTTACTCCATCTCCCCAACAATTTTCACATCTTCCACCTTTTACATTAAATGAAAATCTACCTTTATCATAACCACGCATTTTAGCGTCTTTAGTTTGTGCAAATAAATCTCTAATATCATCAAATACTCCGACGTAAGTGGCTGGATTACTTCGTGGGGTTCTACCTATTGCGTCTTGAGTTATTTGAATAACCTTATCAATATTTTCTAATCCTTTAATTTCTTTACAAATACCAGGAACAACTTTACTATTATAAATTTCACTTGCTAATCTTTTATATAACACCTCATTAATAAGCGATGATTTACCTGAGCCAGATACTCCCGTTACAACAACTAATTTGTTTAATGGAATATCAACATTAACATTCTTTAAATTGTTTTCTTTAGCACCTTTTATGCTTATTTTTAATCCATTACCTTTTCTTCGTTTTTCTGGAATTTCTATTTTTAACTCTCCACTTAAATATTTACCTGTTAAACTGTTTGGATTCTTCATAACTTCTTCAGGAGTTCCAGCAGCCATAATTTCTCCACCGAATTCACCAGCACCAGGTCCAACATCTACTAGAAAATCTGATGCCAACATTGTATCTGTATCATGTTCAACTACAATCAAAGAATTTCCTAAATCTCGCATTTCTTTTAAAGAATTTATTAATCTTTCATTATCTTTTTGATGAAGTCCTATACTAGGTTCATCTAATACATATAAAACTCCGGATAATTTTGATCCTATTTGAGTTGCTAATCTTATTCTTTGGGCTTCTCCTCCAGATAATGTTCCTGCACTTCTTGTTAGTGTTAAATAAGATAATCCCACATTATTTAAAAACTCTAATCTTGAAATAATTTCTTTTAAAATTAAATTACTTATTTCTTTTTCTTCATTATTTAACTTTAATTTCTTTACAAAAGCTAATAAATCTCCGATTGACATATCTGTCATATCAAAAATATTTTTGCCATTTATATATATTGATAAAACTGATTTTTGTAATCTTTTTCCTTTACATACAGGACATTCAGTTTCTACCATATATCCTTGTAACCAATCTCTTATCCATCCACTTTTTGTTTCAATATATCTTCTTTCTAAAGTAGGTATAACGCCTTCATATGTACTCTTTGTATTTCTAGTATTACCATTTTTTGATTTATAATTAAATTCTAGTAATTCATTTGTTCCATATAAAATATAATTTAACTTTTCTTCAGGAATATTTTTTACTGGTTCATACATGTTTATATCATAATGATTACAAACTGTTTCAATTTGTGTGTAATATGTTGTTGAATCCATGCTTAAAGTCGTTATTGCGCCTTCAACAATTGATTTATCTTTATTGGGAATAAGTAGGTCTTTACTTATATGTAATTTAGTTCCTAATCCTTTACACTCTGGGCATGCTCCATATGGGGCATTAAATGAGAATAATCTTGGTTCTAATTCAGGGATAGAGTAATTACATATTTCACAAGCATATTTTTCACTCATAAATATTTCTTCATCATCTACAAGTATAACTACTTTTCCATCTGCTTTTTTTGTACTTGTTTCTATAGCTTCAAATATTCTTCCATATTCTTCATCATCAACGGTAATTTTATCTATTATTACATCTATATTATCTTTAATATTTTTTTCTAGTGTAATTTCTTCATTTAAACTCATATTTTTTCCATTAACGCGAACACGGGTAAAACCTTCTTTGCGAAGTTCATCAAATAAATCTTTATGTGTGCCTTTTTCACCATGGATTACCGGTGATAATATAGTCACCGTTTTATCTTTATATTCCATTACTTTATTAGTCATTTCTTCAATACTTTGACTTTTTATTGGAACATGATGTGTTGGACAGTATGGCACTCCGATTCTTGCAAATAATAGTCTTAAATAATCATAGATTTCAGTAATTGTTCCTACGGTTGAACGAGGGTTCTTATTTGTTGATTTTTGATCGATAGAAATTGATGGGCTTAAACCTTCGATAGAATCTACATCTGGTTTTTCGTTTACTCCAATAAATTGGCGAGCATATGCTGATAGACTTTCAACATATCTTCTTTGTCCTTCAGCATAAATTGTGTCAAAGGCTAAACTACTTTTTCCTGATCCAGATACTCCGGTCATAACTACTAATTTATTTTTAGGTATTTCTATATTTATATTTTTTAAATTGTTTTCTCTAGCGCCTTTTATTATAATTTTATCATTATTCATAAAGTTACACCTCTTCTTAGTATTTTAGCACAAAAACCTATTTTTCATGCAAAAATAATATATCACAAACATATATTTGTAGTCAAGGTGTTTTTAAAAGAATTTCTAATTGTCATATTATTAAATAAAAGTTGATACACTCAGCGTAAATACGCAACGAAATAATTTGACAAACACTGCAATTTATGGTAATATAGTGGCACTTAAAGAAAAAAAATTTTAAAGGGGGTACAAATATGTACGAGGAAGGAAAAAAACATTTAGATATTAATTGGGGTTCTCTAATTATCAAACTTTTAATATTTGCGTTAGTTATATTTCTTGCTTGTTGGATTTTTTCGAAAATAGCCAATAGCAAAAAAACTAATACAAAAAACAATGGTGTGGCACAAACAACTACTACAACTAAAAATCCAGAAGATGATTTTGAAACAAATCTGGATAAAATGAAATCTGTTGCCTATGAATATTTTACCAAATCAAGATTACCTGAAAAGGTTGGAAGTACTGAAAAACTTACATTAGAAGAAATGCTAGACAAAAAACTATTATTAGATTTTACAGATAATGGAAAATCATGTGATTTAAAAGATAGTTACATTCAGGCTACAAGAACTTTGGAAGACAATTATGCTTTAAGAATTAACTTAACATGTGGTAAAAAATCTGATTATATTTTAGCTAATATTGAAAAAGAAAATATATGTGCTAATAATTCTTGTATAGCCAAAGATGATAATAAAGAAAATACATCAAATGACAATTCAACTAACAATTCTAACAATAATAATAGTTCAAATTCTAATAAAAATAATAGCTCGAAAAATAATCGAAAAACTACAACTACTACGACTACTACAACAATTACAATTACATGCAGTGGTAGTTGTTGCGGCACATGTTGTACAAAAAATTGTAACAATAATAATAGCAATAAAATAGATACTGTTAAGAAAGTTCGTTATTATGAATATGTAAAATGGTCTGATTGGACTGAAGGATATTCATATCATTCAAAAGCTGAAAACAAAAAAGAAACAGTTAAAACTTATAATTATTGTAAACCTTATGAAAAAACGTATTACACAAGTGGATTTTTCACAAATAAATATGATATAAGAAATTTTAGTTATGAATTTTATTTAGATTTACCAAGTACTGTTAATAGTGTAAAAATTGTAAATCCAACATATTATAGTTCAATTACTGATTATCAAGCATTCATAGATAATCGTAGAGATTATAATATGGGTAGCCCAGTTGGAAGACAAGAAGTAAAAATAAATGATGCTACAACATTTAAAAATGCATCTTTAGGAAAAGATAATTTTGAATTTAGTTTTGATAAAACAAAATATGATTTTTCTCAAAGAACTTGGGCAACTGAAATATCTGTTAAATATAATAACTATAATGGCGCTAAAAAATATACTGTAAGTGATTATGTTGGTGATGTAATATTTACACCAATAAAGTTTAATATATTATATACTAAAAAAGATACATGTAAAAGGGATTTAGAAAGTAATAGTAATAAATATAAAGGATATATAAAAATAGAAGAAAATGTAAGTTCTAAATGGTTACATAGAACTCCTGAATATGTTTGGAGTAAAGATAGTAATTTAAGAGGTTATACAAAGACTGGAAATTACGAAGATAGAACGATTTAAAAGGATTTTTAAAAATCCTTTTTTTAATACAATTAAAAAAGACTATTCTCATAGCCTTTTGATTGTTTTTATTATTCTGGACATTTCTTTGAATTTGTTGGACTTGAAATACAGTTTGCACAAATATCAAATTGATCCTTAACTTCTCCAAATGAACCTACCATTTTAAAGATAATACTTACTAATAGTGGTACGAAGAAGATACATACACCTGCAATTACACGATTAAGTAATGATTTTGCAGCTTTTGATACAGCTTTGTCATCACTTGAAATAACAGCTTTTCCTAGGTCTACCATACCAAATACTATTAATAAAACTGGAATAACAATTTTAAATACTAGCATGAACATACCTATCGTATAGAAAATATCTCGTGCATCAGAACAAAAAGTCATAAATAACACTCCCTCCCTTTGTATAACATTATTTTACCCTAAAATATCGGTAAAGTCAATTATTTATTAAATATTTCTCCTTTATACGATGTATCACAATTTTTATATGGACTTGTTAAACAATTAACACAATTAATGTAATCTTTTTTCATTTCACTGCTAAATTGCCCAATCATGTTAAATATTATTTTTACTAATAAAGGAACAAAAAATATTGCAATGCCTATTATTATTCTTTTAACCAATGACATAGCTGATTTTTGCATTGCTTTGTCATCACTTGAAATTGCTGATTTTCCAAAATCAATCATTCCTAGCACAATAATTACTATAGGAATTAATACTTTTAAAATAAATAAAATTTTTCCAACCATTTGCCATACTGTGGCAGTTTTATAACAAAAATCCATAACCTTACCTCCTTACTTGAATATACTAAATATACCTGATGATTCATTTCCTTCAATTCTACTAAAACCAAGTGATGTTAGGAAATTATTTATAATTTGTTGATCATCTACTTTATCATCTAAACATGGAATATTGAAAAACACTTTACTTCCACTTTCTTTTTCAAAGTCCATTACATCTTTTTCACTTAAAACACTTCTATTTAAAACTATCTTTTGTCCACTTAGTTTTTCAAAAATCTCATTATCTTGTCTTATTAATTTATTTAATTTAATTAATCCTGGTTCTATTAAATAAACTATATCATGACAATACTCTAAAACATTACCTTCATTTAAGTCCACTAATATTACATCATAACCACTATTTTGACTTAAAAAGTCTACAAAATTTAAACTTGAAGTACTTTCTAATGTTTCATCATTAAAATATATAAAATCATTTTTATCTATCTCTACTGCTTTAACTTTATAATACTTTTCTAGATGTAATTTTAGCAAATATATTAAAGTTGTTGCTCCAGCATGTTCAGTAACATTTTTAATACCAATTATTTTTTGTCCTATCTTACCTCTGGTATTATCAACTGCTCTTTCATTTAATGCAGGCTTTTTAAATCCCCCAATATTGTGATAGTTTGCAACATCTTTATATTGATTTGGATTATCTATTAAATATTTTATTGTATTAACATCATTTGTAAAATTATATATTCCCATTGATATTAATTGGGAGATATACATTGGTGAATTTACTTTTTCTGAGTCATCTAATAATAAAATAACTTTAGACATATCAAAATTAACAGATAGATTTTGCATGACATTTATATCTTCATACCCTTTGATTGCTGTTATATCTAAAATCATTTTATTATAATAAAATGTTGAAAATTGGGCTATTAAATCATCAACAGAAAATTCTCCATTTATACTTTTTATTACATCTATATTTAAACTAGCTAATAATGATTGATATTTATTAGAAACTATTACATTCATTCTATCTACTCCTTACTTATATTCTATCATCTGAGCCCACAAAACTTTTTGTTACTCCGCTTATTTTATACAATGCTATATTTCCTATTACTGGTAAATTAAATCTGTAAAAGACTTGAATATCGTAATATATTAATCCTTTATTATTCTTATTTTCTTTAAAACAATAATAGTATTTATTACTTTCTTTTGCTTCTTCAACATTTCCATTTAAATCTAAAGCTCCAAACCAACCACTTTCGCATTTACCTGTTGTTGAATACCCTTTTTCTAAAACATAGCCATTTATTATTTTTAATGACTCACTTGTAATACCTTCATATTTTTCTACTATACTAAGCATTCTATTTTTTATTGTGTAGGCTTTATTATAACTTAATACTAGAGTTAGAAAGCAAGCAAATATAAGCATGAAAAATATTATCATTTGAAATGTCCATGTTGATTCACTTACTGCTTTCATTTATTTTCCTCCCTACCTTTGATACATTATTTTTGTTTCGGCTTTTGATTCAAAGTTATATACTTGTTTTACAATCGGTAAATCTAATTGAAAAAATACCACTATTTGATAATATTTTCCAGGAATTGAATCTTCTGTTGCTACAGTATTTCCTAATACTTCTACTAAATAATTATCTAGACCGCTTGTAGCATCAATTTCTTTAATACATACTGATGCTTCTTGATTTTCGCTTACTTGAGCACCGGTTCTATCAAACCCAGTAAAATCTTCATCACATTTTCCTGTTGTTCTATATGATGTACCTGCAATTAAATCCACTATTTCTTGATTTAATGATCCATCATCTAAATAATTTCCACCATTAGATTCCAAGATGTTTACTATTTGATCTTTTATTCCGAAAGCATTAGAATTATTAATAGTTAGTGCCATTATTGCTGTAAATAAAAGAATAAATAGTATTACTATTTGAAAAATTGTTGTTACACTCATTGACTCTTTCATTTCTTCACCTACCCTTTAAATGGACAATAAAATATCTTACTTTCGTCTCCACTTAATAAATCATCTTTTGTACTAGCACATTTACATCTATTTGCTAATCCTGTTTGATTTTCAGCACTTTCTCTAACTTCTTTTGAACAGTTACAAACAGCTTTATTACACTGTGCATTTCTTTGAAAGTTGGTATCTATCATTGGCCATAAAACACCGAAAAAAAAGGCTGCCAAGATTCCAATAGAAATGGCAACAATCACTGCCAAATTTAATTCTCCTGTAGCCTCTTTCATATTTCACCTCGTTATTAATAATCTACTGCGTTTCCATCTTTATCAATAGTTATTTCTGTGTTGTTTGAATCACCGCAATGACATACATATGTGTCATTATCTCCTTTTGTTACTGTAACTTTTCCATCCCCTTCAGTTGCTGGGCAGATGTTACTACATGTATTTTTCATTAAACCAGTTTTTATTCCTGGCCAAATGAATGCATAAAAGAACGCACCAACTGCTGCTATTGCTACAACAGTAACTACAGTCATATTTAATTCTCCTGTTGCTTCCTTCATATTTTATATCCTCCTTTTTAATATATTTTTATTATAACTTAAAAAAGCGAAAATATCAATTATATTTTCACTTTTTTTACATTTATATCCCCATAAGTTGTATAACTGCTAAAATTAGCAAAATCATTAATCCTATTCCAGTAGTTATCAACATACTCATAGTTTTTCCTTCCATCTTTTCTAAACGATTTTTGTATCTTGTTTCACGAGCTTTTTGTTGAAGAGATGAAATTGATCTTGAAAATGTTAAAATTTGTTCTTGTTTTCTTTCTTGACGACCTAAACTTAAACGATATAATAAACGCATCATACGCATTGAATCCCTAACTGGATACTTTCTAGCAAATTCCATATATGGCTCTATTGTATCATCTCCAGAGTTTATCGAGTCAATCATTTCTTGCAAGCCTTCCTTAAAAATTTCTGGTGCTGATGCCATTGATTTTCCAATTGCTACAGGTACTGTATAATGTTGAATTAATATTTCTAAGTTCTTTAAATAATGTGGTAACATTGAATCTATATCTGCCATATGTCTTTGATAATATTTTTTTATATCATTGTAAGATGTTTTAAATATAAATATTCCTAATACAAATATTAATAATACTTTTACAGCATTTAAATCTTTTATAAATATAGCAAATGCTATTGTCATCACTATTAAAGCATTTTTAATTCTTTTATTAAATAATATGTCAGGATTTATATTATCTCCATATTTTGCCCTTACAAGGAAATCCCAGTCTTTTTCTTTTAATTTTAAGAATAATAATTGATTGTCACTAATTAATTGATTTATACTAATTTGACCCGTTATTGTCATAATACCAAATACTATAACTGCCACTATAATTATTTCTATTTGCATTATTCTACCCCCACATCCTCATTATAATACTTTTCTCCACTCATCATGAAGAAGGCATTTATAATTACAATAGCATGGAGAATTACTTGTACATACCAAATATCTAATAATTTAATATAGTTTTCTTCACCAAGCATAAATCTTAAAACTACTACTAATAAATAAAGAATTAAACCAAATCTTAGGAACCTACCATGGAAGTTATTTCTATCCATTTGATCTCTATATACCCCTTCAACTAAAGCATCTATATCTAAAGACATATTTTCTAAGGCTTGTCCTGAATCTCTTGCACCTTCTTTAGTAATTTGTAGAAATAATTGATGCATATTTCTTACCATATAAAATGGATACTTGCTATTAAAATAATCAATTGATTCATCAATTGTACCATTTTGATATGACATTTCAATCATCTTTTTAACATCACTTAGAACTGGATCTTCAAGAATACCAGAGTCTCTGACACCTTCTAGAGCTTTAACAAAACTTTGAGTTGTATTAAATTCCATTATTACATTGGTTGTATAGGTTTGAATTTGTTCAAATATATATTCGCTATATACTCTTTGCAATCTCAAATATGCTAAATACGGTACGGTAGCTATAGCTATTATGGCATATACTATTGCTATTATAATACTATAAAAGTAAAAATATCCAACTAATGCTGCCAGACCACCTAGTACAATAACTTGGGTTAAATATTGTCTCGGGGTAAATTCTTGGCCTAGTTCTATAGCTTTTTCTCTAACCATTTTAAATGAGTAAGGAGCATACTTTTCATATGCAACTGTCGCTTTACCTGCTACATATTTATATAAATTTTCACCCGGATTTTTTCTTAATAATAATGTTATTATTGCTATAACTAATAAACATACTAACTCCGTTAAATATTTCATTTATATACTCCTTTCTTATATTATAAACTTTCTATTGATTCATTTGTATTATCATTTTTTGATTTTACAAAATAATCTTCTTTTAGTGTTACTCCTTGTACTCCAAGATAATCGATTAAATATTTACTTGGATTATTAAAACTAAATTTACCATCTAAGCTTTTCTTAAATATAATATTTGATTTTGCTTCATTATTTTCATCTACATAAAATTCTACGACTTCAATTATTTCTCTTTGAAATCTTCCTAATTCTTTACTCATATATCCTTTTACATGAACACCAAGTTGTACATATCTATGAATTGATTTTAAAAATTGATCTATATCTTGACTATTTTCTAACAAACTATATAAACGCATCGGAATATTTAATGCTCTATCTGAGTGAATTGTTGATATAATATTGTGTCCAGATGATATTGAATTACGCACTGCTGTAACAGCTTCTGCGCTACGTACTTCGGATAATAAGATCCATCTTGGGTTTTGTCTCATACATGTTACTAACACGTCAGAATATGAAGCAATATTATTTGTTTTCATTGCCACAATATCACGGTGAGGAAATATTTTATCTAAGTGAAGCTCAAGTGTATCTTCAATAGTTATTATTTTTTCATTTTCTTTAGTATGACTTGCTAAATATTTAACAAGTTCGGTTTTACCTGAACCAGTTTCTCCACTTACTATGATATTACAATGTCCTTCAACACAAGTCATAAGAAAATCATGTAAATCTTCAGTTACGTATTTTTCATTAATGAGTTTATCTTTGTTCAGACGGATTTTGGCTGGCGTCTTTCTTATAACACAGCAAATACCATTTGTTGCAATTGATTCATGAACAAAGTTAAGACGAAGTTCCGCTGATTCAGCATCCAAAAATGGATGGGCCATATTAAAAGTTTTACCCATTACATTGGAGCATTGAAAAGCAAGCTTTTCCATTAAAGCGTTATTTATTTCAGGGCGTTCTACCCTATATACACCTTTATCAAGAGTTTTTAGCCAAACTTGACCTCCATTTGAATACGAAACATCGGTAATGTTATCTTCTTCCAAAAACTCTTTTAAAGGTCCAAAATCTATTTGTGAAAATACTGCATCATTCACAATTATCACCTCTTTTTATTCGTTATTATTTTGATTTGATTCATCAGGATTTGTAGTTATAGACATACTATCTATTAATGTTTGCAAATCTTGATTAGTTATTTCTGTTTTAGCATCTTTATCTGTATTATTTTTATTAATTGGCACTGGATATAATTTCATTCCGGATAAAAATTCTACTTTACTTAAGTATACAAACATATCATTTGGTACTGCAAATGCTAAAACTGCTGGTGTTCTTCCAGAGTTAACATCAAATACATTTTGACCTCTTGAATCCTTTACACTTAATACTTCAATATTAGATATAAATTGTTCATATACATATTTATCATTTACTTTTGTAAGTAACCATAAATCTATTTTATCTCCAGGATATATTGAGTTTGCATACGTAGTTGTATTATCTACACTTAACCAGTATATTTTATAGTTTTCAGGTATTAATTCCAAATCTCTTTCTATTAATTTATCCTTTGTAACAACTTGGGAACTATAAAACATTGCCCCTTTTGATATAGCTGTATTATTAGTTACATAATAATTTATTAATTGACTTGCACTTGTTATTATTTTAGCTTTTTTTAATACATCTTTATTTATATCAACATATTCTATATCATCCTTCGTGATCAAAGTACCTGCTGGTATATCTTTTGCTGCAATTGGTACTCTTTGAGGCTTTACGGCCTTATCTAATGTAACTGTGTAAGCAAACCATAATGCAATAACACCCGCAAGTACGCCTAAAATCGTAACAGTGTTACGATTTAAAAGCATTTGTTTTATTTTATTTATCACATTCATCTTATGCACCCATCCTTTGTACTTGACTATCTATTAAAGCAATTAATTCTTGACTAGAATATTGAGTTGATCCAATGTCTGGATTTACTAGATTGTTTTTAGGTATTGGTAAAACAACCATTCCAGAAATATTTTCAGCAAACTTTAAGTAACGATACATATCTGTTTTAACTGCAAATAATAGCCATGCTGGTTTTCTTCCGCTTGTAACATCAAATACATTTTGTCCAGAACTATCTCTTACTGCTAGTACTTCAATATTAGAAATAAATTCTCCAAATACTAATAAACCATTATCCGTAGTTTTAAGCCATAAATCTATTTTATCTCCAGGATAGATTGAATTTGCATAAGTCGTTGTTTCATTTACTTTTAATTGATAAATTGTATATCCTTCCGGAATTTCATCAAATATAGCATTTGGTAGTTCCTTTTTTTCAACTACTTGGGTTGTATAAAACATTCCACCTTTGGGAATAGATGTACCAGTTGCAACATATTTACCTATTAAATTAGTTGTTGTTTGATAAACATCTGCACTCTTTAAGAAATTTTTTCTTACTTTGATATATTCTATATCATCTTTAGTTATTTCTTCAGTTGCAGCAATATTTCTTTTTGCAACTGGTATTCGGGTTGGATTTACTTCTTTAGAAACTCTATAAAGATAAAACCCTACTAAAACTCCTAAGCCCAGTAATATTCCTACTAGAGTTACTGTTGTTTTATTTGTTAAAAACTTTTTAAAAGTATTTTTTACTCCACCCATTTTTATTCCTCCTTTAATTATTCGTCTATGACATTTCCTTCTAGAATTGAATCTATTCTTTCAACCATATCAACAGTTGTTGCATCACCTAACACTGTAAATGTATTAGATTTACTTTTTATTTCAACACTAGCTTTAGGTGGAGCTTCATATACTCCATAGAAGCTCACCGTATATGTAGTGTTTAAAGGTGTTGTTTCTGCAAATCTACGAAAGAAACTTTCATAGAATTTTTCTTTATTTATTTTAATTTCTCCATATTTTCTATAATATGAATAATCTACAGCATCAATCATAGATGCTTCTGTTATTTCTTTTATAACATAATAGTCTTGTGTACTAGTAGTTGTTAAATTTTGTACTAACATCATTATAACTACTATTACTATACCAAGAAGTATTAGCCAATATGCCCAGAAAGCATTCTTCATTTAGTCACCCCTATTTCCAAGATGGTCCACCAAGAACTGATTCGTTATATACATATCCGCTCCATAGTGTCCAATAACCACTTGATTCAGTTTCACTCTTTCTTTTTGATTCATTATTTTCAAGACGATTATTTGCTGTTATTGCATCATCATATTTATCAACCAATTCATCAATCAAATCACTATAACAATAAATGTTTTTGTATGTCTTTCCATCAATTGTTGCATCATAACATGTTAATGAGTCATTGATATACCCGCCATCTTTTGTATGCTTTTTATTATATTCTTTTATTGTATTGATAACATCTGGTGTCATTTTGATACTAAATGCTAATTCAGAATCATCTCCAGTTTTATCATATACCATTTCATTTACGTCTTCTATTTCTGAAATTGTTTTTTCGGCCTTTTTATTTAGTAGTTTTAGAGATTCTAAATTACTTGTAGTAATCCAGTTATACCCAAATGTTCTATTTGCAGCATGGAAGTTGGTTGTAGATATTGTTTTATGTATAATGTTTAGTTCATCTAAATTGATTATACATCCATTACATGCTACTTCACATGAATCTCCTGTGCATTGTTTCCATTCACAACTATCTCCAATACATTCAAATGTACAATTTGGACAATCTTTTGGCTTACATGGAGATTCATAACGGCATGTGTAATTTCCATCAAATGTATTAGCTCCATTATTGTAGGCTACACTATTTTCTTCTCTATCTCCATTGAAATCGATTAAACGACCTGTTCCTTCTTTTTCATCATAGAACTCACCTAAATCTTCAATCATTAATCTAAATACTCCACCACCAACAGTATTTGTTGATACTGGTAGTCCATTTAGTAATGCTTCAAGTTGAACTTTATTACCTGTGTAATCTCCATTTACAGTTATTTTACCATTTGCTGCTATTTGATAGAAAGCAGTTGGAGTTACATAATCTTGTTTCTTTTCAACTTCTTTTTTTACAAATCTTGCTTGAGAAATATTTGGATTTTCAGTTTTACATCCACTACTTGTACATACAGTGAATGATTTTGATGAAAAAACACTACTATAGGTAGACTTATAATTGTAAGTACCCATTGCACTATTTTCAGCATCTCCGGATAGATTTATTTGGTTTCCTATACATTCATATGCATCATTTGCTTGACCAGTACAAATTGTAATTTTGGTGTTAACTTGTTCACTTCCATCTTTTGCAAGATATTGAAGTTCTTTATATTCATCTAAAGCAATTAAATCATAATATGGAGTATAATTTTCTCCATCTTTACCATGGTTTTCATCATAGTAATATCTTAATTTTTGTTTAAATAAGAAGGTATTAATCCATCCGGTTGTACAAGCATTATAATCACTTATTGCTTTTTCATATGATGCTTTTCCTTCTTTTATTTTAGCTTCTCCATCTGCTTTGTCTTTTGCTATTGCAGATGCAATAGATTCTAATGTTGCTCCATCAGAACATGATCCTCCATCACATGTTGATGTACAATTTTCACCATTTTCATCACAAGTTTTATCATAACTAGAAGTACAAGATGGTGCAGATCCATAACTGAAACTTCCAATACTGTCTTCCACTCCAACATAACCATCGTTTGTTGCTTTTTTTGCTTTAACTCCAGTATAAGAGCCAGATTTTATATTACCTACTGCTGTACAACCCGTACAACTTGAACACTCTTTTTCACTTGCTTCTGTTGCAGCTGCCGTTTCTGCTTTTAAAACTAAGTCTCTTCCTTCAATCATTAGTTTTTGAGCAGCAACTATATCTTTTATAAATTGATCTTTATTTATACTTTTATCTGCTGTGTTTCCTCCAGTATAACAAGTTTTTGTTCCTTCAACATGGCTTGTTAACTTAAAGTATCCTCCACATTTAACATCTTTTATTATAGGATTCATTTTAATTTGTGCATAATCTTCTTTACAGAATACATTACAATAACTGTTTGATACACCACCTGCTGCAGATGTAAATTGATAACTATTACCGGCATCATCTTCATTATCTAAAATACAAGATTTAATTTTTTCTGGTCCCTTTATTACAGCTATTGCATCATCTTCATTTTCACTACATATTGGTGTTTGTAATTCTGTTTTACAAGCATTATTTTTACAAGTATCAATTTTACCTGTAATTTCGTCTTTTAAACCGTCAACATTTTTTTCAATAACATAGAAATTTTGTGAATTTGTTGTGCCAGGTATTAAGTGTGCCCCAACAAATTCTAAAGACGGATCATTAAATTCATAAGTAATTTTAAATTCTGCTTTTTTACATATTTCACTATTCATAGTTGCTTCAAATGATAAATTTATCTTTCCATTTGAACCACTTAAATAGTTTTTATTAGAGTTAACATTTTCTCCATTTACTTTAAGTGTTCCAATGCTAATACCATTTTGTGCACAATTAGCACAAACCAATTTGAAGTTTTTAATTTCCCCTTTACTCGCATCAAAATTTTTGTAATTTAATGTAACTGAGTAAACATTATCTTTGTTACTTATTGCACTTTTTTCTATTGTTGCTGTGGTAGCACCACCTTTTAAAGATTCTGCAGCTTTTGCAAGCCCTATATTAAATAATTCTTTAGCAACTCTTTCTATTTCTTTTCCATTATTTTCTGATTTAAAATTAAAAGAGTATTTTTCGTCATACCAAGAATATTTTGTAGAACTGCTAAATACACTTTTGTATTCAGTTTCGTTTAGCCAATCTATTCCAGCTTTAACATGAGCTGATGCTATTGCTTTTAATTCACTATTAGTTGCTGAACCTTTGCCTTGATCTCCAACGCCTAAAGCAAATGCTCTAACAGCAATACTTGTTGCTACATAAAATTCTGAATTATTCAAAGATGTCGATATTGTTGGTGCGCCCTCTATTCTACTATATCCATATTTCATTATTTCAAGAACACCAAGACCAATTGCATTTGTTTTTTTGTCTTTTGATGCTCCTAAAATATAATCAACCTTATATGGATTTGTTGATTGTAAATGAGGGTCTATACAATATCCCAACATTTTATTATTATTTCCAGATATTTCATATGGAATTACAGACAATCTACTTATTACCGAATTATCTATTGATACTCCATAAGCAAGTATCTTGTTATTTCCCCAGTTATCTCGTCCATTTGTAAGCCCAGGAATCCAATTCTTATCATATTTTTGTCCAACTGCCAACTCAGCAGCATTGACCTTAGTTATTCCTATACAAATAACCATTATAAATAATATTAATAAATTTCTCAATCTTTTCATTTTCATATTATACTTCTCCTACGTTTTTTAATTATTATATATGTTGCACCTCCGGCAACAACAACCAATGTTACTCCCCCAATAATAAATGGAACTTTATGTTCAACAATAAAATCAATCGTTTTTTTATACCATTTATTATTTTTATTTTCTTCTTTTATTTGTTCCTTTTTTGCAATTTGTTCACGAACTCTTGTAAAAAAGGCATCATATCCAACATCTTCATATGTAACATATCTTTGACATAAATAGTAGTCTGGTACTTCTTTACATATTTCATAAGTTGAATAGTCATTATATCTTGGTAATGAAACGTAAAGTGTTTTTAAAACACTTCCTTCACAACCAGTATTACTTGACGAACGCAACTTAATTGTATAAGTGACCATAGTATCTAGTTCACTCCAATCAAATTTTATATTACCATTTTGTGAATCACTATAGTTGAACGTTTTTTTATCATCATTTATATTGTTTGTAACTTCAACATATATGTTTTTTGTTAAATTCAAAATATTAACTTGAATATAATCAGTCTTGGCTACAAACTCTTCGTTTTCGATGCCATCTGGAATGTCATATTCATCTTTATTAAGGATTCTTTCTTTGATTTCATAGTTTGCCTTAACATTTGCCGCTTCGTTATTTAATTTAGCTTGTTCTTCATAACTACAAGTCGCTGCCTTTGGAACCGACATCAATATTACGAAAGATAACATAAATAATGATACTTTTCTAAATTTTCCCATTTTGTCACCTACCTATGTCTTAGTTTACCATAAATGCAACTTTTTTTCAATTCCAAATTGCGATATTAATACAAATATGTTATTATTTAATTATTAAGGATAGTGATAGTATTGAAAAAGATTTTTATAGTTATAATTTTTTTGATTTGCTTAATTATAATCGATGGTTTTTTTATTAATCCTAATGGTTTTAAAATATCAGAAAAAAAGATTTTTGTTGAAAACTTGCCAGAATCCTTCGAAAACTTTAAAATATTACAAATATCAGATTTATTAATTAGTAATAAAAAAGATATTAATAGGCTAAAAAATATTAAAACAAAAAGCAATGAGAGAAAACCCGATATTATAGTTTTTACCGGAGATTTAATAAATTCTAAAAACGATTTAACTGATAAAGATATCAATAATATCATTGAAATTTTAAAATCATTAGATTGTAATTTATATAAGTATTCTGTTATTGGTGATAATGATCAAAAAAACATTGATTTATTTAATAAAATTATGAACAATTCTGACTTTATAATTCTAGATAATGAGTCAACTTATCTTTTTTATAAAGATATTACTCCAATTAAGATTACTGGAATTAATACTGTAAATGTAAAAACAGTAGAAACGAAAGAAGAATTAACATCTGTAATTAATCTAGTACTTATGCATTACCCAGATTATATCGACGATTTATCTTTTGAAAACATGATTGCTCTTTCGGGTCACTCATTAAAAGGAACTATTCGTATTCCATTTTACGGAGGGATTATTAAAAAAGTTGGTGCAAAAAAATATATTGATGACTATTATGAGGTTGGCACAAATAAATTATATGTTTCCGGTGGTATAGGGACTGAAAACGTTAAGTTTAGATTTAATAATAAACCAGAAATAAACATTTATAGATTAGAAAAAAAATAACCAAATGGTTATTTTTTTAAAAATATTTTACTATTTTGTAATTAGCATTTAACTTTTCTAATAATTCTTTTGTTTCATATTGTGAAAAACTTTTTTCAAAAGTACTTGCATCCATCAAGAACATATCTGGATAATTTATAAATATTTCTTTATATGTTATAACCCCGAGATTTTTTAAATACTCAATGTTTACTCTCACTAGTTTTTCATGTTTTTTTATTGCTTCTTTTATTTTTTCTGGAGTATTTTCTAAAAATTCGTTAATATCAACTTCTTCAAACCCATATTCTTTTAAAAAATTCATGCTACTCTCCCTTTTTCTACTTCTTTATTATTTGCAAGAATTTCATCAATATTTTCACTTAAATAATCTAAATTATCGCTGAACTCACCGAAGACTTTCATTAAAGTTTCTTTTATTGATAATCCTTCTTTTTCTACCAAAGCTAGCTTTTCATATATTTCGTTTTTTTTATCTTCCATTGCAAATGTTTCCATTACTCTATCGGAAAGTTCTTTTAATTCAATATCTGATATACCTTTAATTTCTTTAGTCATTTCGCTTGTTTGAGATAAAACATATTCATATCCTCTTTTACTAAATAAAAATGATTGATATTTTCCTTTTTCGTTTTTATAAGGAATACCCAAATGTTCTAAATGTGCCATTCTTTTAATAATTGCATCTACATCTTGTTTTAAAAATGAAGGTGTTTGTTTATATGCTTCAAGAAAGCCTAATTCTTTGGCTCTTAAAACTGTCTTTTTTAAGATTTCTGGTTCTATTGTTAAAACTATCCATTCACTTGGTTTTAAATTAATACCATTTTCACTTAAAAGAACTCTATTTTCTGGTTCTGCAAGTTCCAAAGAAATTAAAAATTTTTCTGGTTTTTCCTTTTCTACATCAAACCCTTTTTTCTCTTCATCATAAATGCTTTTTATTTCTTCAAAAGACTTCATATAATCATCCTTTCTAATATGCCATTAATGGTACTTTCTTTGAATCTAATCCACTTATTTGCAATAAATTTATTGTGTTATTTAAACCATTTAAATCATATTTTACTAATACACTAGGCATTAAGCTAATATCTCGTGATTCTTTGCCAATAGCTATTAATTTATCTATTTTTTCTGCTAATTCTTTATCAAGTAACAATTCAATATTTTCTATTAAAATATCTAAATCAATTTCATGACTCTTTAATACTTCTATGTTTTTATTTATTGTTTCTTCATCATCGCTATTAATTACTTTATCTAATTTTTCTTTATTAATACTATTTAAATCTAAACCAAGATTTTCTAAAAAACTAGTTATAGCATTATTACTATGTTCTTCTACTTTACTTTGTGTTACACTTTCTTCATTATTATCGTTAAATAATGGTTTTACTGCTGAAGCTACATCTTCTTTAGGTTCTTCTTTTTCTTCATGCTCTTCTTCTGGTTCTTCTACATCAGGAATAGCATTTTCACTAATTACACTTTCGAATATATTTTCTAATGAAGATGGTTCTTCGGAATCTAATATAGTTTCTTCTTTAGGTTCTTCTTTTACTTCAGATTTTGATTCCTTTTTAGCTTCCATTAATACTTCTGTTATTGTTTTTCCACTTGTTTGTGAACCACTTTTAAATGATGCATCATATTCATATAAAGCATCTTCTGGGAACATTAATATTTTAGCGGCTTCTCTTTGTTCATCTTCATTAAAATCAAATTTTTCAAGTAAGCTTGTAATTGCATCTCTAGTTATATTGATATTTCCTTCAAGTGCTAAGTCAAAATATTCATTTAATTTTGCTTGATTACTTAATGCTTCATCTTTTCTTATTCCTAATTCTTCTACTTTAGTAATTGCATTATTCATTTCTGTTTCAACAGTTTCTAATTCTTCACTAGCTTTTTTATTTTCTGATACAACTTTTTCAATTGTTTCAGGTAGCATTCTTGTTATTTTTTCATTTATTGATGCTGGATCAAAGTCTATTTGTAATCTATCTAAAACATTAGAAAAATCGTCTCTATTTATATTACTTAAAATAGAAGATAATTTATCTCCTTCTTCTTGTAGGGTTCTTTCTTCATTACTTAATTTTTCGATTTTATTTAAAAGAACTTCTTTTTCATTCTTTGTTCTTTCTCCAGTTTCAATTGCTTCTTGTCTTTCTTTATTCATTTTAGCTAGTATAACACTATCTTCACCACGTAAGTTATATAACTTATCTAGTAATGTTTTAACTTCACTTGATAACATCTTCATTTAATCACGCCCTTTATTATGAATAGATTATAGCAAATATTTTTGTTGTTGTAAAGAGGCTTTTTGTCAATAAATACTTTGTGTTATAAAGAATAAAACATATACAAAGTTGCATATGTTCTATTAAAATTTAAATTAGTTATTTTACTGTCTCTAGGTATATTTTATCTTCAAAACTGCCTCTTTTTTCATTTTTCTTTTTGGCAACAGTAATTATGTCATCTAGAGATTTATTTTCTAACTTAGCTAAAGATATCATTACTTCAAGCATATCAGCAAGTTCTTCTATTCTATTTTTACCAGTTGATGTTAATATTTCTAAATATTCTTCATATAGTTTCTTTTCTAGTTCTTCTTTATATTCTAAATCACTTAATATTCTAGTAACAGGTGTTTCATTATTTGAACTTATTATTTCTGGAATTTTATCTCGTACTAATTTTTGGTATTGTTTTGGTGAATAACCTATAAATAATTCTTCTTTTTTAGGAATAAAATCATGTTTTAAATATAAATGCTTGGCAGTTAGATTATTAGACCACACATTTACCATAATAATTTTGGCATTATTTTCTTGACACCAATTCTTGAAATTATCTATTAATAAGGATGCTAATTTCATATTACGATATTCAGGCAAGATAAATAAGGCATCTAGTTTGGCAGATTTCTTAATGTTTAGTTCGTCTTCTATAATAAATCCGTATAAATATCCCACTATTTTTTCATCTGCATATGCAAAATATAAGTAATTATCATTATATAAGTTTTCATAGTAAGATTTCATTTCAAAATCATTTTTAATATTTTCATCATATTGTTGTTCATCTTTTATTAACATTGTTAAAAATTTATTTGCAATGCCTACATTTTTTCCATTTGCTTTTTTTAATTCTATCTTCATAATAATCACATTTAAATAATATCATATTTTATAATAAATGCAAACTTGTTTTTAACCAAAAAGATCTAAATTCATATACTACCCTAGAGGGAGGAATTATTTTTGAAAAAGAAAATTATTATTGGATTATCTTGCATAATCATATTTGTAGCTTTGATTCTAGCTTTAAAATTTATTAAAAAAGATACAAATGAAAATCTTATTAAAGTTAGATTAGCTGAGGTTACACACAGTTCTTTTTATAGTCCACTTTATATTGCTTTAGAAAAAGGTTATTTTAAAGAGGCCGGCATTGATTTAGAACTTATTTTAACTCCAGGCGCTGATAAAGTTAGTGCTGCCGTGTTATCTGGTGATGTAGAAATTGGTTTTGCCGGAGCTGAATCTGCAATATATGTTTACAAACAAGATGAAAGTGATTTTTTACAACTTTTTGCAGGACTTACTAAAAGAGATGGTCAATTTATAGTTTCTAGAAAAGAAATTAAAGATTTTAAATTAGAAGATATATATAATAAAGAAATTTTAGTTGGTAGAAGTACAGGAATGCCTGCATTAAATTTCTTAAATGCTTTAAAGAAAAACAATATTGATACAAATAAAATAAATGTAAATACTGCAGTTGAGTTTTCTGCTTTATCTGGTTCATTTATTGGTGGTGTTGGGGAATTTGTTAACCTTTTTGAACCTAATGCAACAGCCTTAGTTAAACAAGGATATGGTCATGTTGTGGCATCCGTTGGTATGCTTTCTGGTGAAGTTCCATATACAGCATTCTATGCTCGTAAAAGTTATGTAAAGAATCATAAAGATATTGTTAAGAAATTTACTGATGCTATAAATAAAGGTATAAAATATACACTTGATAATGATGCAGAAGTTGTTGCTAAAGATATAATAAATCAATTTCCAGACACAAGTGTTAAAGATTTAGCGGAAATGATAAAAAGATATAAAGAATATGATTGTTGGCTAGATAATCCATATATAAGTGAAGGATTATTTACTAACTTGGAGGATTTTTTAATAGATTTTAATTTATTAGATGAATATGTTCCATACGAAGATTTAGTTAATAATTTCTATGAATAAGATACTTGAAATTAAAAATTTGAGTAAAAATTATCAAACTATAAAAGGAGAAATAAAAGCGATAGATAATATTTCTTTTGCTTTAGATAATGAGGAAGTACTTTGTATCGTTGGTTCAAGTGGTTGTGGAAAATCTACACTTTTAAATATTTTGGCAGGGCTCGATAATAAGACTAGTGGAGAAATAAAAATTAAAGATGGGTGCACTATGGGGTATATGCTTCAAGACGATGCTCTCTTCCCTTGGTTAAGTATTTTAGATAATGCTTGTTTAGGTTTAGATATAAAAAAAATAAAGACTAAAAAGAATATAGAATTTGTTAAAAATTTACTTATTAAATATGGTCTTGGGGATTTTTTAGAAAAATATCCTCATGAGTTATCCGGTGGCATGCGCCAGAGAGTGGCCCTAATTAGAACTCTTGCTTTAAAACCTGATATTTTGATGCTTGATGAGCCATTTTCGGCTTTAGATTATGTTTCAAGACTATCTGTAAGTGATGATGTTTTAAAGATTATAAAACTCGAAAAAAAATCAGTTATTATTATAACCCATGACCTAGCAGAAGCAATTAGTGTTGCTGATAGAGTTATTGTTTTATCTAAAAGACCTGCGAAAATTAAAAGTGTTTATGAAATTAATTTAACTAATAAATCTACACCAATAAATAACCGAAAAGCAAAAGAATTTGGTTACTATTACGACCTACTTTGGAAGGATTTAGATAAAAATGTCTAATGAACAAAAAAAATTTTTAAAAAGTATTAAAAGAAGAAAATTAATTGTGGTTATGTCACAAATATTAATTGTTGTAGCATTTTTTGGAATTTGGGAATATTTAGCAAATAAAAATATTATAAATAGTTTTGTCTTTTCAAAACCTAGTAAAATTATAAATACTATTATTAATTTAGGTATCCAATATAATTTATTTAATCATATTTTTGTTACTTTAGAAGAAGTATTGATTGCCTTTATTTTGGGTATTGTTCTAGGTTTCTTTGTTGCTATTATTCTTTATGAATTTCCAATGCTATCAAGTATTATGGACCCATTCTTAACTATGATTAATTCACTACCTAAAGTTGCCTTGGGGCCACTTATTATAATTATAGCTGGTGCTAATATAAAAAGTGTTATTATAATGGCTTTACTTATTAACTTAATAATTAGTATAATTACTATTTATAATGGATTTATAAATGTTGATAAGGAAAAATTAAAACTGATCAAGTCATTTGGAGCAAATAAAAGGCAAATACTTTTTAAACTAGTTATACCTAGTTCTTATAACACAATAATTTCTAGTATGAAATTGTGCATATCCATGAGCTTAATCGGTGTAATTATGGGAGAATTTTTAGTAAGTCGTGCTGGTATAGGTTATCTAATTATTTATGGAACACAAGTATTTAACCTAAGTCTTGTTATGGCTGGTATATTAATCCTTTTAATTATTTCTTTCTTGCTATATAAAATTATTACTTTACTTGAGAAAAAGTTAATAAAGGAATTCTAGTAATAGAGTTTCTTTTTAATTATTCAATTTTCTATTTTACACTTATCTTTACAGCTTGATATTAATATATACAGAGAATTAAAAAATATTTTTGTAAACTTTATATTTTATGTTATTTTTTTTATTGTTTTGAAAAAAATATTTTGTTATAATCGAAGGGTGCCCTAAAAAGGAGAGGTTATTAATGAAAATAATAATATTAATTTTTTTCTTATTAATAATTTTATTTTCTACTTTATTTATTATTGTTATTAATGATAGTAATGATAAAGATCATACTAAATATCATGGATTTGATATATTTTATGATACTAATTTAGAAAAACATAGAAAGATTATTAAATTACAAAAAAAGTTATTATTAAAAAAGCAAATGAATTTGTTTTTTAAAAAAGGATTTAGGAAGTGATAAAGATGTTATTAAAAATTGCTATTATTGTTATTCTTATAGTTATAAATGTTTTAGCTTTTATTTATATGTATAAGAATGATAATGATGAAATAGATTATGATAAATGGTGTAAAATGTTACAAGATGAAACTAAAAATAATATAGCTACTATAAGAAGAAATGAAGAAAGAATAAATGAATTAAATAGAGAAATTGAAAATCTTATTAACTTAAAAAGTAAATAATGCTATAATATTTTTTGAGTGTGATTATTTATGATTGTTGATTTAAATTATAATGATACTGATTTTGAAGATAAAATTATTAATTTACCTAAAGATATTAAAATTGTTAATGTTTATGGTGATAATATAAATATAACTAATCTTTGTAATATTTTAGAAAATGTTAAAAGTAATGTGGAAATAAAATCTAACCGTCAAAAAGAAATTGATGATGAATTTTTAAAACGGAATACTTATCAAGGTTTTAATAGAAGTATATTAAATATGGTTAAAAAGATCTGTAGTGAGAATATAACTAAAAATGATTATGTTGTTGATATGACTGTGGGTAATGGAAATGATACTTTGTTTTTAGCTAATATTTCTAAGAAAGTATTTGGATTTGATATACAAGATGTTGCTATAGAAAATACTAAAAAGCTATTAAGAGAAAATAATGCTCTAAACTATGAACTTTTCAACATTAGTCATGAGAAAATAAATGATGTTTTGAAAGAATATGAAAAAAATATTAAGCTAATTTTATTTAATTTAGGTTATTTACCTTGTGGGGATAAGTCTATTACTACGAATCACAAGACTACTTTAAATGCAGTAAAAAATAGTTTTAGTATGTTAAGTAGTAATGGATTAATTCTAATTGTATTTTATCCACATCCAGAAGGAAAAACAGAAGCACAAGTAGTTCTAGAATATTTAAATAAAAATAAACTAGAATATACGATATATAAAAACACTCCAAATATGAATGCCCCATATTTGGTAGTTATCAACAAGTATTAAACTCAAAGCAAATAAAAAAGTTCGATTATTCCTCGAACTTTTTTTATTATTTACTTAGTTTATATACAAATAATGTATTATCAGAATTATTTGATGCAAATCCTTTATAAGATTTTGATAAGTTAACAATACTTTCGAATTTATTACTATATGTAACTATTCTATTTGAGTAATTTACTATAGTTTTAATACCTTGTTCATTTAATGCATTTGTACCTAAAGATATTTTTGTTGCTCCAGTGTTTAAACTACTTATACCTTTATTTATTTCTGTTGATGCTTGTGCTAATTTATTTAGACCAACACTTAATTCATTTAAGCTTGCATTTAATAATGTGACTTTTCCTTGCATTTCTTTAACTTCTTCTAATTTTATTGTTAAAGTATCGAGTAAGGTATTTAAATCTTCTAGATTTGTAATCATTTCTTTTACGGCTTCATTATTTGATTCAAGTAATAATTTTAATTCATGAGTTGATTTAACTGTTTTTAATTCTTGTTCTTCTGCTGCAGTTAGATTTGGATTAAGTTTTTTGATTCTTGTAATCATTTCTGTTTCAGTTTCTGTTGGTTTCATTTTGTATAATTCATAGGCTGCTTCAACTTGTGGATTAGTTAATTTAGTAATTGTTGCTTCATTTGTTGCTTTTAAAACTTTTAAGTTAGCAAGAGATCCATCAATATCTTTATTTTCCATCATAGTTTTAGCATCTGTTAAAGTTGTTAGCATTTCATCAACACCATCCACTAATTTAACTGTGCCGTTTGCTATTTTTTCTAAAGATGAAGCTGCAGTTGATAACTTTTCATTAAATACACTTGAATTTGTAAGTAATGTACTGGTTCCATTTGCTAAATCTTTTGTACCGGCTTCTAATTCATCCATTTTTTCACCTAAAGTGGAAATTGATGATGTAATAGTATCTAATTTATCAAATATTCCTAGATCTAATTCAGATAAAATCTTTGGAGAAGCTACCATATAAATATCATTTATTTCAAAATCTGTTGTATTATATGTAATTGTAACTTTGTTAAGGCTTTTAAATTCATTAATATCAGTATATTCATAAAGACCTGGAGCACTTATTGCTAGTAAAACATTACGAGTTCCTGTGTCAGTTACTTTACCATTTGTAACTTCAATATCAGTGTTTGTATCACTATCCATCATGGTTCCTAGAGCTACAACATATGGTGTAAATGTATTATTAGTACGAAGTAAAGAGTTGTTAAGTAAAGATATTTCTATTTTAACATTACCACTTTTACCAATCATATCGGTTGCTTTTGTAACTTTTCCATTTAAATAATACTTTGTAACAATATTTAAAGGTTGTTCTTTTTTAGTTGTTCCAGTATAAAATATATCTTTTCCTTTTGCATACCATGTAACAATATTGTTATCTAATGTAAAGTCTTCACTTCCATTTACATTTATGATGTTTGTTAATATGGAATTATCTTTTATTTCTCCATCTGAATCATTTTCTAGATGATTACTAACAGTAGTCTTTTTTACAGTTCCTGTATAATCCATGTTAGTGTAAATACTTTCTGTTTTTGAAGCATTAACACTAAATGGCATTAATGATAGAGCACTAATTGTTAGAACAGAGGCAACTGTTTTTAAATTTTTCATATTTTTTCCTTCTTTCTTATTTTTAATAATAAATTTATCACATACCATTAATAGTGATGGTAATATTAATATAACTACAAGCATTGATATAATGGCTCCTCGTGATAAAAGTTCACATATACTACCTATCATATCTATTTTAGTATAAGCAGAAACTCCGAATGTTGCTGCAAAGAAACATAATGCTGAAGTTATTATTGATGGAGCTGTTAAACTTAATGTTTTTAACATGGCTTCTTTTTTATCTTTAATATTTTGTCTTTCTTCCATATATTTGGTTGACATTAAAATTGCATAGTCAATTGTTGCCCCAAGTTGAATTGTTCCTACTATAATTGAGGCTATAAATGGAAGTGTTGTATTAGTGTAAAATGCTACAGACATATTACAGAATATAGCAAATTCTATTGTAAGTATCAAAACTATTGGTAAATTAATTTGTTTTAATACTAAAACCATTATTACAAATATAACTAGTATTGATGTATAGTTAACCATTCTAAAGTCATGATCTGCAATTGTAACTAAGTCATTCATTAAAGGCCCTTCACCAGCAATGATACTCGATTTATCATATGATTTAACCAGACTATCGATTTTCTCAATTTGACTTGCTAGTTCATCAGATGCAATTTCATATGTTGAGTTTACAATGATAAGTTGATATTTATCATTATCTAGCATTTTGCTTAAGTCACTTGGAAGTAACATAAAAATAGATGGGTCCACAAGTGTGGATGGAGCAAGAACTAAGTCAATACCTTCAATATTTTCTAGGCTGTTTACAAGTTCTTTGACATCATTTGTCTTAACGTTTTTGTCAAGTAATATTATTTCTGGAGAAACAATATTAAATTTTTCTGCTAAATTGGAATTTGCAACATTAAATGCTAAATCTTTTGGTAAAGATTCATCTAGTTTGTAATATACATCATAATTTTTATTACCATAATATGCTGGAATTAATAAAATTAAGAATGCTACGATTATACTTTTATAATGTTTAGTTGAAAATTCTTGTAACTTTTTAAATTGTGGAAGCAACACTTTGTGTTTTGTTTTATCAATTATTTTATCGCCGACCATAAGAAGTGCTGGGAATAAAGTAAGAACACAAATTAAGCCCCATAAAACACCTTTTGCCATAACTATACCAATATCTGTACCAAGTGTTAAATCCATTGTACACAATGCTAGGAAACCAGCAAATGTTGTAAGGGATGAACCTAATACTGATTGGAAAGTTGCCACGATTGCATTTGCCATGGCATCTTGTTTAGATATTTTAGGATTATCTAGTTTTGCTTGTTCATACTTATGATATAAGAATATTGAAAAGTCCATTGTAACCCCCAGTTGCAAAACTGCAGTTATTGCTTGTGTTATGTAAGATATTTGTCCTAAGAAAATGTTTGATCCCATGTTGTAAATAATAGCCATACCAATATTTCCAAGTAGGAAAAATGGAATTACATAAGAGTCTGTTGCTACGAATAAAACTGCTAAACAAAGAATAACTGCGATTGTTACATAAGCAAATATTTCTTTATTTGATAAATCCATGGTATCAATTACCATACTTGTCATACTACTAACTTTTGTAGCATCACCTACTACTTCACGAAGGCTTCTTACAGCTTCAATTGTTGTATCTTCACTAGTTGAGCCATCAAATGTTACCATAATAATTGTTTCATTATTCTTATTTAACTTTTCTGTTACTTGAGTTGGTAACATATCAATTGGAATAAGTGTATCAGTTGCATCTGCGATACTAACAACGGCACTTACTCCTTCAATTTTTTTGATATCTTTTTCTAGATCTAATATCTTTTTATTATTAGAACTATCTACCATAACAAAAGCATAAGCACCTAAACCAAAGTCATCTGTTAGAATGTTTTCACCTTTTATGGTATCTACTGAATCAGGAAGATAAACTAGAATATCGTAGTTAATCCTCATATTTACATATCCATAGATAGCTGGTACTAGTAACAAAAAACTTATTACTAATATAAGTACACTATGGCTTGCTATAAACTTAGCGAATTTTTTCATTTTTTCTCACCACGCTATATATACTATGCTAAATAAATATAAATTTCAAAAGCAAAACTTAATTTTTGTATAATATCCAACATAATGTAGTTTATTGTACTATATTTATACCTATTTGTGTTGTTTAACTTTACAAATGTAGTTTTTGCTGTATAATGTAAGTAGGTGGTTAAAATGTCAAAAAAGGTAGATTTAAGGATTATAAAAACAAAAAAGAACCTTTATGAAGGTTTACTTAGTTTGATGAAAGAAAGAACTTTTGAAGAAATTAAAGTTTCCGATATATGTAATGCAGCTTTAACTAATAGGTCAACTTTTTATGACCATTTCTCTGATAAGTATGAATTACTGGATTCATTAATTAGTGACTTAGAAAATGATCTAGTGGAAAAATTAGAAGAAAATGTAAATTATACTAATGCTAAAGAATATTATATGCAAATGATTGAAATATTTTTTGATCATATTAGTAACAATATTAACGTTTATTCTTCAATACTTAAGAAAAATAATAATAGTATTGTTATGGATATGGCAAATGATGCAATTTATAAAGATGTGGAAAATCATATTAGAAAAAGTGATAAAATTTTAAAAACAGAAATACCTGTAGAAATAATTTCTAAATTTTATGTAAGTGCTGTTATAAATGTTTGCTTAGAATATATTAAATATCCGAATAAGTATAAAAAAGAGGACATCTTAAAATATTTAGATACCCTACTTCCTGATAAAATATACTAATTAAAATAACTTTCATCCATTAAAGGAATAATGTCAATTCCCGGTGTCTCATATGGATGATTTTTTTTGATTATTTCTAAAACTTCTTTTACATTTTCGACATTACATATAACTTCTAATTTTGTTTCTTTTACTTTTTCTAATATTCTTTTTTTACCAATCGTGGGATTAGCTTTATCATTCGGTTTAAATGTTCCAATCACATTAGTTGATACTGAACAGTCCGTATAATTTCCAATGACTCCAGCTTTAGTTTTACAAATTAATTCTCTTAAATTATCAGTATAATTTCTAGGTACCATCACCACTATTTTAACTTTACTTATGTTTATATTCATTATTATCACCATTTATATTATGTTTTTTCTTAATATTTTTATTCTTTCCACTTAAAAGGGCAAGATATCCATTAAATGAACCAATATCTTTTTTTAAAGCTACAAGTTTATCTGCTTTTGACATAATTCTTCCTTCTACAAAAAATGTTTTTCTTAAAGAATAATGGCCAATTTTACCTATATCTGTGGATAATTTAATCATATCCTTATATTTTTTTGGTAACTTTTCATACTTTTCTTTGTTGTTAAGTTCCATATCGGTGTCATCTATTCTTCTTACTGCCAAAGGAAACATATGATGAAGTACACCATCAATTATAACCATGGCTTTATCCTTATTCTCAAAATATTCTGGATACCATGTTATAGCGTTAGTAATTGCTTCGATTGGATGAACAAACCCATGTTTATTTCGCATTATTTTCTTTATATCTATATTTTGCCATGGCAATTCATATAAATCATGAAACATTGCTATTACTACCGCCAGTTCTATATTTATACTTTTTAATGCATGATTTTTTCTTTTTAGTTTAGTTGCTAATTTATATGTAACTATGGCATCACAAAGAATATGGTCACCGAGCGTTTTTATATCATGATGAAAATAAGGATCACTACATCTTTTAGCAAATTCTTCATGAGTTGCAATAGGTTCAATTATCTTCCATAACTTCTTTGTATCATAATTTGATAATTTGTATTGCTTAGTAAATTCTTTGTACTTTAAATAAACATTATCTTCATTCATATTTTTCTCCGCATTAATATTATAGTATATATTTATTTTATTAACAATATTTGTTGAGTTTTGCATATATAATTTATTATTCTAGACATTTTTATAAACTTAATTTTTTTAATAAATCTTTGGTTGGAGCAACATAATTATGTTAGATTATATAAAAACCAGGAATAACATAAAATTTAGGAAAATTGGACATTTTAAAGTGTTATTTAAAGTTAATGCATATATTTAAAAAAATGGCACTAATTTTGATTCTAATCAAGATTTTGTGGCTTTAGGTTTTAAACCCCAAGATTCTGATAATATTTATATTGGAGCAAGTGCATTTATATCTGATTAAATATCTAGAGAAATAACCGCAGATGTATACTTGTTGTTTTAGATACAAATGTCGAATATAATCTTGTTAATTTATCAAAACAAAGTATATATTTAAAAACGCCAGATTTAAAAAATATTAATAGTAATTCTTATTTTGTTAATTCACCTATTACGATAATTATAGAATATTTAAGAAATTAATTTATATAATTTAGAGAAAGAAGGTATAATTATAAAAAAAATATGCGTATATGCAATATGCAAAAATGAAGAGAAGTTTGTAGATAGATGGTATGAATCTGTAAAAGAGGCTGATGGCATATTTGTTCTAGATACTGGATCAACTGATAAAACTAGGGAAAAATTAAAAAAGCATGGAGTTGTTGTTAAGAAAAAAATAATAAATCCATGGCGCTTTGATGTTGCAAGGAATGAAGCATTAAAAATGATTCCTAATGAATATGACATATGTATTTCTCTAGATTTAGATGAAATAATGGCTCCTGGTTGGAAAGAAGAAATTTTAAAAATTTGGAATGATGATATTGATAGATTAAAATATGTTTATAATTGGTATATTGAAAATGATATTCCAAAGATAAGTTTTTATGCTGAGAAAATACATAAAAGAAATGGATGTAAGTGGATATATCCAGTTCATGAAGTACTGAAGTTTGATCATGTAGAAAAGCAAATTGTTACTGATAATATCATAATCAACCATTATCCAGATAGAAAAAAATCTCGAGCTAATTATTTACCTTTACTAGAATTGTCTATTCAAGAAAATCCACTTAATGATAGAAATATGCATTATTTAGGAAGAGAATATATGTACTATGGAAGATGGAATGATGCAATTGATACTTTAATTAAGCATTTAAGATTAGAATCTGCCACATGGAAAGATGAAAGATGTGCATCTATGAGATTTATTTCTAGATGTTATAAAAATTTAAACAGATATGACGAGGCGGAAATGTGGTTACTAAAAGCAATTAAAGAAGCTCCATATTTAAGGGATCCATATACTGAATTAGCCATGCTTTATTATACCTTAGAAGATTATAATAATGTTTGTAAATATGGGAAAAAAGCATTAAAAATTAAAAACAATACCAAAACTTATATAAATGAGGTATTTAGTTATGATGAAACATTATATGATTTATTATCTATAGCTTATTTTAATCTAAATTATTACAAGGATGCAGTTAAGAGTGCTAAATTAGCTTTAAAAATTAACCCTAATAATGAAAGAATTAAAAATAATTTAAAAATATTTGAAAGCATACAAAAAGCTGAAGATTAAAAACCTTCAACTTTTTAATTATATTTTACTAACTTGATATACTTCTACATCAACATTTGTTTCTTGACCAAATAAGTCGATTATAATATTTAATCTATTATTTTCAAGATCGATGTTATCTACTTTACCAGTCATACCACTGAATGGTCCATCAACAATATTAACTGTATCTCCAACTTGTAATTCTGATTCAACATCTACTCTACTCATACCCATGTTAGCTAGTATTCTATCTATTTCTTGAGGAAGTAATGGAGTGGGTTTTGCTCCTTTTCCGCTTGATCCAATGAATCCAGTTACTCCCGGTGTATTTCTTACAATATACCAAGCTTCATCTGTCATAATCATTTCAACTAAAACATATCCTGGAAACATTTTCTTAACTTTTTCTTTTTTAACTCCATCTTTTACTTCAACTTCTGTTGTTTCTGGAACTATTACACGGAAAATGTAATCTTGCATTCCCATTGATTCGGTTCTTGCTTCTAATTTTTCTTTTACTTTATTTTCATGTCCTGAATAAGTATTTACTACATACCAAAGTTTTTCCATTATGCTAACCATCCTTTAACTACTGATAATATTAAGTTCAATAACATAAATAAACAACATAATATTATACAAAATACAATTGTTGAAATTGTGTATTTTAACACATCTTTTGCTGTTGGCCATTTAACTAATTTAAGTTCTTTGTTTACTTTTTTAATATAACTTTCTTTAGGACCTTTACTTACTTTTTTTGTTTTAATATTTTTTTTCTTGGCATCTTTAGTAACTTTTGTTACTTTTTTTGTTTCTTTCGCTTCTTTTGCCATAGTCTAAAAAACCTCCATTTAAAAAAACACTTTCGTGTTCATTTATAATATAGCATAATAATACCTAAAATGCAAGTAATTTAGGTTAAAAATTTTTAAGTTCTCTTTTTACCTTTTTTCTAATTGACCTAACTTTTCGATAGATTGAATAATAATCTTTCTTTAATGCAAGTGATATGTCTTTACAATTTAATCCGTTTACCATTAATTTATAAATATTTATCTCTTTTTCATTCAGTCTTTGTGTGATTTTATTATTCATTTCTTCTAAATTTTCATTTTCACATAGTATTTCTAAAGGGTCTTTTGCATACTTACTATCACTATTAAAATTATCCATCATGTCTTTTATATATATTATAGAATATTTTTTTCGTTCTTTATATTCCTTAATAATTGTTTTTTTTACTTTTCTTTCAATTATTAAGCTAACATAGGTGTTAAAACTTGCAGTTGTTTTGTTACGGTAATTTTCTAATGCATTATGATAAAGCGCAAAACACTCATTATATAAATCTTCAAAAGATATATTTAATATTTTAATAATTGGTACGTACTTTTTAAGAATTAACTTAATTATTATTTCATATTTTTGGTTTAACATATTTTCTGCTTCTTCAACTTTTTCGTGAAAAAGCATTAAAAGTTCTGAATCACTTACTTTATTCATTAGCCCCCATGTGATATATAAGAATACTCGCTGCTACTGATGCATTTAGACTTTCAACATTTTGATTCATTGGAATGCTTACTAAAACATCACTTTCTTTTTTTACTAGTCTACTTACTCCAGATCCTTCGTTTCCTATTACTAACGCTCTTTTAGTGCTATAATCTATTTTTCTAAAGTCTTCTCCTTCCATTGATGCTGCATAAACAAAGTAACCATCTTTTTGAAGTGATTTTATTGTTGCTACTAGATTATTTACCATTATTATTTTTACATAATTTATTGTTCCTACACTTGTTTTTACTACAACATCTGTTACTCCGACACTTCTATCCTTTGGTATTATTATGGATTTTACCCCTACGGCGGCACAAGTTCTAATGATTGCTCCAAAGTTATGAGGATCTTCTAAATGGTCTAATATTAAAACTAAATCGCCTTCTAAATCTTTTAATGTGTAATAATCATAATCAAATGCTTCGATAACTACTCCTTGATGATTATATTCACACATTTTATTTAATAAGTGATTATCAACAAACTCGTACTTTATTTGATTTTCTCCACAATATTTACACACTTCTTTTCTGGATGTAAATACTTTTTTGATTTTCTTTTTATCTAGTTCTTTTAAAACATTCATTCCGTATACACGCATTTTTTATTCCTCCTTTAGCTCGCAAATTAATTATAACACATAGTATACCTTTTGTATATATAATTTTGTTTTTTTATAATATTATTTATGAGTTTGCTAGGTTTATAAACTATAACTAGTTCAAAATGAAATAAAGTGTTATAATTAATTTATAAAAATTATAAATTAATATTGCGTATAAAAATTATAATTATAATTGAATAGTATTTTAAAGGAAGTGAAATATATGGCATCTGCAAGAATTCATGAAGCAATAGCTAAAGAGATTAATAAAGAATATAAAATGAATGAATTATTATTAAGAATTGGTGCTGTGGCTCCGGATTGTTGGAGAAATGTAGAAACTAATTCTGGAGTAAAAGATAAATATTTAACTCATTTTTGGAATTTTAGAATAAAAGATGGCCAAGCAAATGATTATACTGAATTTTATTTAAAATATTATAATCAATTATTAAATCCATTTTATTTTGGCTATTTAATTCATTTAATGACCGATCAATATTGGAAAACATATATCGATTCAAAATATAAAGCAAAAGAAAATGGCATTGATGGTTTTAGATTAAAAGATGGTAGCTTTCATGATAATGAAAATTGGTTTGGTTATTTTGAAGATATAAAAATACAAAAACTATTAGCAAAGAAATATAGTTTAGATTATTTTCCCACTCAAGCAAAAGATATTCCAAATTTTTCTTGTCAAATTGATGAATTAAATTTATCTGGATTATTTGGAACAAATGGCACATTAAATTATATCAACCAAGAACTTTCCCCAGATAAAAATGACCAAGAATCTTTGATATATGATTTAGATGATATTTTAGAATCAATACATAAAACAGTAGATTTTATAAAGCAAGAACTAAAGAAATTAAAAACTTTAAAATCTAATTTAGATAATAAATATAAAATTGCAGTAGATATTGATGATACTTTATTGTCAACTAAAGAATTAGAAGAATATTACTGGAGCATATTCCTTAAAAATAACCAAAATGTTGACCCCAACAAAGAATATAAATGGGGAGACCCTATACTTGTTGAATTCTGGAGTGAATATAGGGAACAAATGGCCTTTGGAAAAATAAAAGATGGCGCTGTAGAATGTTTGAACTTTTTATTACAAAAAGGATATTCAGTAAATTTACTATCGGCTAGACCACTCGAAAAATATGCATCACTAAAGAAAAAGTTAGTAGAATATTTTGAAAATAATAATTTACATTATAACTATATGAATTTAGGTTTTCATTCTAAAATTGAATTTTTAAAGGAACATAATTACAATTTATTAATTGATAATGATTTAGAACATATAAAAAAGGCTAATGCTGCTGGACTTGATACAATTTTATTTAGGGCTTATAATTCTAGCTATTCGGGCTATCAAACATCTAATTGGAATGAAATTCCGTCGATAATTGAAAGTATTTTAGAAAATAAAAAATGAAATAACATTTAAAAATTTAAGATACAAATAAGAGGTAAACAATAAAGCTGATATATAAAAACCCCGCAAATACGGGGATTTTTTCTTAATGGTGCTGGAAATGGGACTCGAACCTATGACCTATGCGTTACGAGGGCATTGCTCTACCAACTGAGCTATTCCAGCAACTAATATTATTATACTACAAATATGAAAAATAACAACTTTAATTTTATATTTTTACATGTTAAAATATTGACAGGTGGTATTATGTTTAAAAATACATTAGATAATAAAAGATATTATACTTTAAATTATTTTTTTAAAAAGAAATTTGGACAAAAAGTATTTAAAGTGCCCATAGATATTAATAGTACATGTCCTAATCAAGTTAATGGTGGATGTATTTATTGTTCTAATAAGTCTACTGCAAGTATAAGTGATGGAAACTTGGATATTTTAGAACAATTTGAAAATGGTAAAAAAATCATGGAACAAAAATGGCCAGATAGTTTATATATCCCTTATTTTCAATCTGGCACGAATACATATAATGATAAAAATTTGGTTGAATGTTATGTTGATAAGTTGTTATTATTACCTAAAGTTGTGGGAATAGATATAGCTACTAGACCTGATTGTTTAACAGAAGAATGGTTAGATTATTTAGATGAACTAAATAAAAAAACTTTTTTAATTGTCGAGTTAGGTTTACAAAGTAGCAATAATAATACATTAAATTTTATTAATCGCGGACATAATAGTGAAGTATTTAAAGATGCTGTAAAAAAATTACATGAAAGAAACATATTTGTTGTTGCTCACATTATAAACGGTCTTCCTTATGAAGTTAAAGAAGATATGTTAAATACAATAAAGTTTGTTAATGATTGTGGGATTGATGGAATTAAAATTCATATGCTTTATGTAGCAAAAAATACCCCTTTAGCTAATATTTATGAAAAAGATAAATTTCATATTCTAACTAAAGAGGAATATATTGATATTGTTTGTGATCAATTAAGACTTTTAAATCAAGATATTGTTGTAATGAGAATAACTGGAGACCCAACTTTAGATGAGTTGATTGTTCCGGATTGGCTTATAAAGAAGTTTGTAGTTTTAAATGATATAGATAAAGAAATGGTTAAGAGAAATATTTATCAAGGGGACTTGCTTTAGTCTTCTTTTTTTAATATTTTATAAAATTTATCAATTATTTTTTCTATTACCTCTTCTTTATTTTCTTTTCTAGTTTCTTTTGTTACTTTTAATGAATCGTTATAATTTGTATTTTTATCTTTATTATATATGCTAAAGTAAACTGTGTTATTATCACCAGATAAGTTATGAGGATCTACTCTATTTAGTTTACCTGTTATACCTATTCCATAATTAGAATTGGTAAATTCAGATATTTTTTTACTCATTTCTATGGCAGTTTCCATACTGTAAACTGAATATGTATCAATTATATCTTTGGGTACACCCATTTTTATTTTAAATTCATTTGAGTAAGTTACTGCACTAAATTTTAGAATTTCACTAGCTCCCGGGATATTTGTAATGGCATTAGCAAGAGCTCCGCCGGTACAAGATTCCATCGTGGATACAGTTTTATTTTGTTCTGTTAATATTTTTACTATTTCTTCTAATTTCATAATAACCTCAATCAATACTTACTAGTTCATATAGAGTTGTACCTAAACCTAGTCTTTCTGCTTCTTCCACAATATGAATTGCATTTTTATCAAGCATTCGCATCCTTAAAGAGGATGCACCATTTTCAGTTAAATTCATAATAGCATCATAACAACATTTATCTAAAGCAACTGGGTCTAGAGATGCAAATATTCCTATATCTGCAATTTCTGGATCTTTTGGATTATTATCGCAATCACAATCTATAGAAATATTATTGGCAACGTTTATATAAACAATATTTTCAGGATTGAAGTAGTCCACGACAGATTTATCTGCTTCAGCCATACTTTCTAGAAAATCATTTTGTTTAGTTTCTAATTTACAGCATTCATCTAGTACAGTTGTCTTTCCTGCAGAATGAATCCATGCTTTACCATTTTTGGAAGCAACTCCGATTGACATATTCTTTAGAGTTCCGCCGAAGCCAGCCATTATATGGCCTTTAAAATGAGATAACATTAGCATTGAATCATAATTTTTAATATGACTTCCAACATAGTTTATGCCCTTTAAGTGTTTTCCACCATTTATAGGTATTGTTATTTCACCATCTTCATCCATGATATCACATGGAGCTATGTCATAAAACCCATGGTCTTTGATGACTTGCCAGTGATCACTTGGATTCATTCTTTTTCCAGCATAAGCAGTGCAACATTCTACGATTGTACCATTTAATTTATTTACTAAAGCTTTAATTAAATTTGGATTTAAAAAATTATGTCCACCAGGTTCTCCGGTAGAAATTTTAACTGCAACTTTTCCTTTTAATTCATGATTTAAACTTTCATAAATTTTAACTAAACTTTCGCTTGTAATTTCTTTTGTAAAATATACTTTACTTTTCATTATATCAATCCTTTCATGTATTTATGATAATACAATTTTGAATTGTTGTCTAGATGGCTTTGTAAGTTATTAATAATGAGTTTATCACAGTTCAACAAATGTTTATGTTAGAAACTATATTAACATCCATTATATAATCACAAAAAATGACATTTTATTTTGTTACATTTTACAAATTAAGTGGTTTTTATGTTTGCTTGAAATATAAAACTTTTTATTTAAACAATTAACTAGTTTGGTTTAATTTACAATTTAATATAGTCTTATCTAATACAATTGACTTAAATTATAATTTTAGCAATAAATTAATTATAAAACTTTACATAAATATTTTGTCATTTTCTTACATTTTATTTTACTATTTACAAAAAAAATTGTTGTACGTTCAGAAATTTGTTCTCTTCAGGGTGATCCGCTCCCCGCACGAATTATCTCTTATACAAAAATTTAAAATTCCTTATAAAATAAGGCTTTGTGAGCCTTATCAATTTATCATAGTTTATCAAAGTTTATATAATAGGAAATGTAAAAATGGAATTGTAATCATTTTTTACTATTACATGTATTTTAATTATTACTTAAATTCTTTATTCTATTCATTAATTCAATTGCTTCATCTTTAGAAAACGAATCATCAGTTAGCATCCTCAATAGTTGATTATAATTTTCCTCACCATATAATTTTATAATTCCATCTTTCATTTCATTAGATTTATATATATTTACAATTTTTTCATTTATTTTATCATATTCTTCTTGTGTGGAATCTTCATAATTAAAGCTATTTATTATCGGTCTAATTAAATCTTTACTATATCTATCAAAATCACATTTTGATTTATGATCATTAATTATGCTTTTCATTAGTTCAAATGTGTACATAATTGTTTTTGTATTCATAATAAGCTTGTGAGTATTACTATCTAATTTTTTAACAAAGACATTGTTCATTTCTTCTTTTATTGCATTTATTAATTTATGTATATCTTCTTTATCAACCTTAATTTGTAATATGACTAGTTTATCAAGCTTATCGTGTTTATCAACATGGGAATGTCTATTCCTAGCCAATCTAATTAGATTGAATAATTTATTTTCTTCAAATTCTTTATTCAGTAAATCATTAATTATATCCTTATTAGTAAAATATTTTTCTATTTTTTTATAACCATCAATTAACTGAAAAATATTAAAATAATCCTCTTCCGAATACACGTTTTTTATTTCAATTTTTGGTAATAATACTATCATATTTGATAGTACTTTAATTTCATCATTTTGCATATAATTATCAACCTCACAAAAAAAGATATCATAATAATGATATCTCAACTATGATAATTATATCATAAAATTACATTTTCTAACTACTTTATGATTTAGAAAAATTGTTATTCAAGTATTCTTTTAATTTTTCTAAATCTGTAATCTCATTTTGAAATAATATATCTATAATATCTATGCCAGCTATTATTGCTATAAGATGTTCATCTTCAATAATTTATTTATATGTTTGTATATCCACAAATGACGTCGTAACAAAAACGCCAAATTGTATATACCTTATTCTTGATATTAACCTAGATGTCTCTTTAACACCAACAGAATTATTCAAATCATAGCATTTTGTTTCGACAGCAAATACAGTCTTTAGGGCTTGATTTAATCCGTTCATTATTCTATATTCTCCAATTCCATCACGGCCACCATCTTTAGATGGTCGTGTTTTGCCGCAACTTATAATATTACTATCTGCTAAAGTTGTTAATGCTATGGCAAATGGCTCAAAATTTGTTGAATCTGTTTTTCTATCTTTATTATAAAAGTGATCATGGATATATTATAACATTTCTAATTTGTCTTTTTCTTTGGGTAATTGTTCTTCTTTTGTTCTTATTCTAGAATCAACATTTACTGTTAGTGGTTTATATATACTTTTATCTATCCAATTTTTCCATGCCTTTGGAGCATGTTCACTTTCATATCCTTTTTCTCTTGATAAATCATCTATCCACTGCAAATCTATAGACGCATTATTGGGATTTGCTCTTAATCATTCTTCTGTATCTAGCACTGTGAACATTGCTTTATAATTTTGAAATCGTCTACCTTCATTTCGTTTTGCCCACAAAGTGGTTAACCACTCTTTTTTATTAATATTCTTATATCCTGGGACTAATAATCCAGAAAACTTAACATTTGCATTTGCATCTTTTTGAAACAAGAAAATGGTGGTATTTTCTTTCTATCTACTATGTTATTAGAGCATGCTAATTCAAATGATTTTTGTAAGATTAAGTTCCCTCCTAATTTTGTATCTAGTATATCTCTCCCTGCTCGCTGATTATCTCCATAATAGATAATTATATTCGCCGATTGGTCTAAAACCACCTGTGTTTTGCACTTTCATCAATTTTGGCAAAACCCTGCAACTCATATCTTTATTAGGTTGCTTGTTTTCATATATACAATCAATTATACATTTGCCTTTAACAACATCATCAAACGTTACTTTATTATTCACACAATCACCTCTATTATAAAATGTCTGAAATTATTTCTTTTATATAGCTATTATTAAACCAAAAACACTGCTTCGTAAATTCTTTCATTCCAGTTACTTTGTCCGGAACTGGTAATGGCAATGTATCTAAAGAGTCTCTTCCATGTGGCCTAACATGACAAATTCCATTATCACTCATTCCAGGGAAATTAGTTATTCTTCTTCCTCTATCATCTATGTGATTAACAATAGCACCACTTCTAATAACTTTTTGAGTTTTCTCATACACTGATTTAACTTTATTTTCTATAGTTAATTCTGGCATATTCCATAATTTTATTCCTTTAAAGACATATTCTCCATTTTCTTTTTTGAATACAAAAAACATATACTTTGTTGTTTCTAATTCTTCTTTAAGATATGAATCCTCAAAATCTGTGTTCATAACTTCATCAAATTTGAAATGTGGGAATGACATTGATTCAATAATATTGCCATTTTCTTCAACCCTTATTGTTTTAGGTATAATATTAGCTTTAACGAACTCGTCTGTTTCTTTTAGTTTTGATTTTACATTAAACATTCTGTTAATAATTATATTAAATACATTTTTTGCTTTTGTATCAATTGATAATTCATTCATTAACTGTGACTGAGTTTTTCCTTTATATTTTTCAACAACATTTTGAATATAACTTGCAAAGTCTTTTTCAGTTCCTTTAAGAATTTTTTCTACATCCGAATAGTTGCCTATATATTTTCGTACAAGTCCAGTCATATATGATGTTTTAAAGCAAAATGCTCTTTGCATTGCTTTAATATTCGAAAATGGCTGATTTCTTCTTGTCTCACTACTAGCGCCTTTTGTACAGGCACCCAAATACATAGTGTCTGCTTCAGAAATTTCATGTGCTTTACCATCTTTTATTTTCTTTACTATGAATTCCCAGTCTTTTTTAATTATTGGCATATCTTCATTTGGAAAAGAATATAATAGTTCATTAGTTATTTTTAAATCTTCTTTCTTTTTCCCTTTTTCCCATAAATACCAGATAATTTGTAATTTTTTATTTTTTGACATGAAATGTGAATTTTCAAAAGTATTCTTATATTCAGTCATGTAATCAATAATATTTAAAACTAATCTCTCTTTTGCAGATAAAGTGTTATCTTTATTTTTCTTATATGGTGTTACTTTTAACTCAATTCCTGCTTCTTCAAAATCAGGTCTAGAAAAAGAATTAATATCCATACCAAATACATCAGTTTCAAACAAATGGCCAAAAAATGCCTTATTAAATGCTACAGCTGATTTATTACCATCAGAATCAGTAACTGTCTTTACATTCATTTTTTGCAATTCGCCAAATGTCTTTCCTATCGCTGATTGAGACAGTAATCTTATTTCTTTTTCTGTATAACATTTTTTCATAAATTCTCCTTTCGATCTTGTCAAATTAAAATTTTTAGTATAAAATATAGTTATATTGTTGATCTTTTATTAATATTGTTATATAATAATAAACGTCAGAGTTGATCTTTTTTATCAAATATATTATAATATAAATAAGAAAATTAAACAATGTTAGGAGGTAAAAAACATGAAAAAAACAGTAGTAGAACTATTTGCTGGTGTTGGTGGATTTAGATGCGGTCTAAATAAGGTTGAACTTATTAAAGATAAAGTTAAAGAAAATGGTGATTGGAAATTTGTATGGGCCAATCAATGGGAACCTGCTACTAAAACACAAGAAGCATTTGAATGTTATACAAAAAGATTTGGAGATAAAGATACAAGTAATGTAGATATATTTAAAGTTGATAAAAAGAAAATACCAAATCACACACTTTTAGTTGGTGGTTTTCCATGTCAAGACTATTCAGTTGCACAAACATTATCAAACAGTAAAGGCATCGAAGGCAAAAAAGGAGTTTTGTGGTGGGCAATCAATGATATATTAAAAGCGAAGAAACCACCTTTTGTTTTATTAGAAAATGTTGACAGATTATTGCTATCTCCAGCAAAACAAAGAGGAAGAGATTTTGGAGTAATTTTAAGAAGCTTTATGGACTGTGGATATGCTGTTCAGTGGAGAGTTATAAATGCTGGTGAGTATGGATTGCCTCAAAAGCGAAGAAGAGCATTCATATTTGCATATCACAAATCAACTAATTACTATAAATCCCTTTCAAAGAGCAATCCTAAAGATATTATTTTTAAAAATGGTATGTTTGTTAAACAATTTCCAATTAAAGATGAAGAATTAGAATTTAACACAACAAATATATCTAAGGATTCATTTAAAGATTTAGTTGAAGTAAGTGATAAGTTTAAAACTCTATTCTATAACGCAGGTATTATGATAAATGGAAAAGTATATACTTCTAAAGTTGTTGCAGATTGTGATGAAATTTTTCCACTTAAAAAAATAATACAGAGATGTGCTATTGATGAAAAATTCTTTTTAAGTAAAGAAGCATTAAAAAAATTTGAATACCTAAAAGGAAATAAAAGAATACCTAGAATTAAACCAAATGGTGAAGAATATTTTTATACGGAGGGGGCTATGCCATTTCCTGATAACTTAAATTCACCGGCTAGAACAATGTTAACTAGTGAAGGCGGAATAAGTAGAACTACTCATATAGTTGAAGATTATAAAACCAAAAAAATTAGGTTATTAACTCCAATAGAATGTGAAAGAATAAATGGCTTCCCAGACAATTGGACTAATACTGGCATGACAGATAAAAAACGTAATTTTATGATGGGAAACGCTTTAGTCGTTGGAATAATTGAAAAAATTGGAAATGAATTATCTACAATAATAAAGGAAGAAGATTAAAACTAATCTTCTTCTTTAAATATAATATGATTTTAACTCTGAATCATAATTGATTGCATTTCCAAATATAATTTTTATAAATTTTAATAATTGCTTTTCACTATAAATATAATTATCTTCGATGATATTTTTTCTGTTATCTAATATATACATATAAAGATTTTTTTCTGCCACTGGGCCATTATTATAAATATATACAGTTATAAAATTCATATCCTCACTGCTTATTTTTAATAAACTTGAGCAATAATATGAATTATCTCCCCAGAAAAACAAATCAGTAAAGTTTGCTTCAAGATTAATCCAAATCATATTAGTCAAAGCAGGATATTTATCATTTACCATTTGAAAAGTAACTGGAGCATTTCTCTCCTTAATCATATTTATTACTATTTCACCCCAAGATGTACTTTTTCCAATTACGTTAATTAGAAAACTTCTTCCCGCATAATTATAATTATTAGGATAATAATATTTAAGATATCCATATACACCAACATGACTATATATATCAATACTGTTCCAAAGATTAATAAATTGTGAATAAATATTTTGTGCATTTGTAACTTCACACTTATCAATATAATGGAACACTTCTGTCATATCTGTTTTCTTTTGATATTTATCAAGAATATATGTTCTTGGAGCTATTAAAATACATGTTTCATTTAGTACTCTTTCGATGTTTCGTGAATCTTTATATTCAGTATAAACATCATATTCATCTTCTAATTTTTCATATATTAAGTTAACATCATAATCACTATTTAAATTTACTGCTCTACCTAATTCTTCCATAACTAATGGAACATAATTAGTTAATGTACTATTTTTTAATATTTTTCTTTCTTTAATTAAATATTTTTTCTCAAACAGTTTTAATAGTGAAATATCATCAATATCAGAAAACACATTTTTTTCTTCTAATACGCTAATTATATTATTTACTTTTTCTACAAGTTTGCTACTTCTTACATATACTTTTTCATCAAATATTTTATCTTGTTCTATTAATCCTCTTTCATATAAATATTCACAATATACTCTTAGCATTGGATTGGTTAATGGAATATAATAATCTTTATTAAATGTATTAACAATCTTGGTTTTGATTGTATCAAATTCTGAGTATATTTTTTTTACAGTTTTCTTATTTATTTGTTGTACTCTTTGCTTTGATATACCATATTTCTTTCCTACTTCCTCCAAAGTCTGTTTTTTCTGAAAAATACCATTTGATGCTCTAAAAATCTCAGCAGACTTGGAATTAGTGTTTTCAAGTATTTGATTTAAATACTTATACGCATCTTTATACGAATTAAATCTAGAAGTTTCTGGACTAATATAATCCAACGGTGAGTTTCCTTCATAAATATTTAAAAATTGGAAAATCATGTTGCAATTTATAATATCTCTATCCGATAAATCAAAATTTTCATATAAATTAATTAAACTTTCAAATTTTATTGGATGTCTTAATTCGTTCTTATCTGAGTTTTTTGATACGACTATTTCATCATTCATTAAACTTTGATATTTAATCTTTATGTTAATTAAATCTTCTTTTTTTCTTGCTATATTCTCTAAAGAATAAAATGTTTCTTCAATTATTTCTTTTGTTTTATTGCCACAAGCTTCTGTATTGACAACATTACTTATATTACATTTATATAAATCATATAAATTGTATATTTCATTTTTATGCAATACATTAATGACTCTTGTATTTTCAAAAAATCCCTCTACTGGAGTATCAAGATTGTAAAAATGAAAAATCATTTTATTTTTCCTCAAAAGATTTTAACAATCTTTTATACATCTTATCCTTCTCTTCACTAATAACTCTAAAGAATTCATCCGGATCTGATGAAATAGCTATTTTATCTGCTCTATTTTTTTCTCTTATCATTATTCTTGATAATTCTTCAGCTAAAATATTATAAAATGCATATTTTTCAGCAGTCGTTGCATATTCTTGCTTCTCCAACCATGTATTTATTTGTTGCTTATTTGTTATGTTATTTGACACTATTACAATATTTCTATCATTGTCATAATAACTTTGAACATAATTAACTGGAGATTCTTTAGGTAATATATCATTTATTATACCTGATTTATTATTAGTAATATCTTCCTTTTCTTGAATAATAATAGAAAGTTCAATTTTTCTAGAGTTAACGTTAGCTGATATATAATATGTTTTCCCCAATATACCGCCAGTAATATTTAATGTTATTTTTGCAATATTTCCATCTACAAGCTGGTCCTCATTAATTTTAATACTATCATATTCAACTTGGATATCAGAATTATTATTTTCTATTTCTATCACTGAACCAAATCCAAATTTATTCGTATCTACATACATAGTTGATGTTCTTGTTACTTCTGGTTTTTTTCTTAATTCTTTAGGAAAGAAATCAAATCCATAAGCAGGCTGATGAACATTATCGTTTTTAACTTCATAATATAAAACTGACTCATAGCTTCCACAATGTGCTGATATACTTTTCTGTGATGGAGTTTCATTAACACCAAATAAATCAACCAAAATAAAAGGTATTTTATCATTTGTATTATTTGTAAATACAATTTTATCTTGTTCTACAGTTAAGTAATCTTCCTCATGGCAAATTTGAATTATACTTCCAGGAACTATTAATTCCGGATTAACTAATAATTTAATTATATAATGTTTTCCAATTTTTACTGGAACGCTATTTCTTACAAACTTTATTCCTTCTTTTGGAAGTTCAGGATCAGTTTCACCGTCTCCACCATCAATAGTCACATCTAATTCATCTTTAAAATATTGATTTATATCCTTAAAGAAGTTTTTCCATTCTTTTCTATTTCTCATACCAGTAGAAGTCTTTTCTGGTGTTTGAGTTACCATGGAGCAAGCAGCAATAATAAACTTGTCTACTTTGTTTTTTAAATCTTTATAGAAATCATGTCGGATTTCAAAGCCATCTCTTGTTGGAGTAATTATTCTCTCTCCATAATCTTTCATCATTTGTTTTGCAAATACTGTTAATCCATCTATTTCAAGTCTACCTTCTATTTTATCGATTCCAGCCTCTTTATCTCTATTAAAACTCGAATCATCATAAACTGCTTTTTTATCATCATAAACCAATATATAATGTCCAGGTATTTTATTTGGATTATTAACTATTTTTAATTTAGCTTTTAGTTTAAAATCCTTATATTTTATATCAAAGCTTTCGTCAACAAGTACATCACAATAATCAAAGTATGACATATCATTTGTTATTTGTACTGAGTTTTCCTCATTTAAATCATATAATGTAACTATTCTATTTTCATTTGCAAAAATAAAACGTAACATATAGTAATCTCTTATAGCTCCAATAACATCTTTTGGATACTTACGGCCTGTTCCAAATTTTACCACAGTACCATTACCTTTGATATTATACTTTTCCCTTACCTCATTTGCTTCTTCATCTGATAAAGTTTTTTTATAAAAACCTTTACCTTTATCAAATATGAAAACTAGCTTTGTAGCTTCTTTATCTTTAAAGGAAATAAGAAAATTGTCCTTTTTCACTAAAGATGATTCAATTAATACATCTGTTGCACCTCTACCGAACATTCCTCTAACCTTATTTGTATCATTAGAATTGGAGGTATCAACATCATATTTTTTGAATTTTTCAGTTAATTCTTCTTCAGTCATTCCTTCGGCATTATCAACAACCGTAAATTCATCTTTTCTTCTGTCAAAATATATATCAATTGGTTTTGGTGTATAATCCCCGGTTTCTTCTATTCTTGCATAACTATCATCTGCATTTGTAATAATTTCTGCTAATAACTCAACAAAATTATGTCCAAATATACTCTTTTGATCCATCCAAACTTTTCTATCAGAATCTTCAATAGTAAAGTATTCCATATTATCCATAATTTTTAACCTCCTATTTGTGCAATGAATTCATCATTTTTTCTATGAATTCAACACATTCAATATCTCCTGCATCTTGAGCAAATCTTAATCCACTTATCAATTTCTTCATTATCTTTTCTTGTTGAGTAAATGGGATTACTTTATATAATGTCCAAATCATATCAACGGAAAAATCTCTGCTTTGGACGTAATTCTTATATTCTGATGATTCTTTTATATCAGTATATGATGTCATAGGTGTTGTTTTTATAGCAGATATTACTTCTTGTTTTCTATTTTTAACAACTGCCTCTTTGTTAATTGTTACTTCTACTTCCTCTGCTACAGATCTTCCCAAAGGTGTTAAAACATAATCTATTTTGCTACTACCAATAGCATAATTTCTTCCTTTAGGAGGAACAAGATGCATTAAAGTTCTATTTAGTCTTTCAGCATTTGGAAAATCTATAAATTCTTCACTTATAGCAAATTTTCTAGGAAACAAATAATAAGTTGCAATTACCAAGTTCGTCCATGTAGTCGTTATATTATTGTCTTCTAAATACTTGATAGCATATGCTGCTAGTTTTTCTAAGCTACTAATATCAACATATCTATCATAATCTATTTCTTTAATCTTCCTTAACTTTTCATTATCACTCATTTTATCACCTCAAACTAAATTTACCTTTTTCTTTGTTCATATAGTATTTTTTCTTTGCTAAGTCCAATTCTTTTTCAATTGCTTTAAAAATTTTATCAACTTGTTGATCATCATACATGTAATTGTGTTTATTAGAACAATTCCCCAAAAGTCTTATTTGTTCAAGAATTTTGTTTGTTCTTTTCTCTGCAATTCGCACAAACCTTTCTCTTTTTTCGTTCATGATATTCCCTCATTTCGAAACTATAGTACTATATATTTATTTTTTTGTCAAGATTATTTGCTATATTATTAAAATATAGCAAATAATCTACTTTTTTATCCTAAAAAACGCAAAAAAGTACGGAAAAGGTACGCATAAGGTACGGAGAAAGTGCGAATTAAGACTATTGAAAGGAATATTAGTATTTTAATATAATGGTAATATAGGAAAATAAACTATAATGTTAGTAAAATATACGGAAAATATCTAAAAAACATTGGCAAAATGTCGGTAAAAAGGACAAAAATAAGACAAAAAATGTTGAAAAAAAAGCCGAAAAAAGGACTTCTATTTTTAATTTTGATGTGATAGAATATGTATAACAAGAGATAAATATAGATGAAATAAGGGTTATATATCAAAAGCTCCCCCTAAACAACACGAAATTCAACTGGTAAATGGGCTTTCATTTTTTATTAATTATGTTAATTAAGTATAATAAGAAAAAATATTCGAAGAAGATGGAATTAGATTATAATACCTTTAAAGTTCACACTAAATAAAAAGAGTCAAAATATGGTAAAATTTATTTAGAAATTTTCATGGGTAAACATAAAAAATGGACTTTAGAAGATAAAGTTAAAATAGTCAAAGAGTTTAAGAAGGTGCAACTATATCATATTTAAATAATAAATATGGTATATCAGGTTGTGGTACGGTAAGTAGATGGAACAAAGAATATGACGAAGGAAGACTTGATATAGACAATAGAGGTAAAAGAAAATATCAAACAGAAATCGAGGATATTGACATATTAAAAAAATCCTATGCTCTTCTGATGGAAATCCGTTCTCAGCAACGCAAATAGAAAAATATCAAATAATTGATAAATTAAAACAAGAATATCCAATTTATAGAATATGTAATGTTTTAAACATTAATAGAAGAAGTTATTATAAATGGTGTAAAAACGAAAAACCAATAGCTAATAACTATAAGCAAAAACTTGCTGATGTGATATCAGAGGAGAATAAAAATGTTAAAGGGATTTATGGAACAATAAGGCTAAAGAAACATATAGAGAATAAATTAAAATTAATTTTAAATCATAAATTAATTAGAAGATATGAAAATACTAGGATTAGAAACAGTTAAAAGAACAAAAAAAGGGATTATCTGTTTCGAAAGCAAAAGAAAAAAACCTTACAAATAAGGCTCAATACTTAATTGAATGTAACTTTAAATCAGAAAAACCAGGTCAGAGGTTTTCTTCTGATGTTAGCTATATAAAATGTAGTTATAGCACATTATATTTATCAGCAATTAAAGATTACTTTAATAAAGAAATTGTATCACTTTCTACATCAAATAACAATGATGTAAAATTAATAAAGGAAAGTTATAAAGAATTAAAACCACAAGAAGGAGCAATAGTTAACACAGATCAAGGGGCAGTATATTTTGCATATGAATATGTTGAACTTGCAGAAACTATAGGATTTACTAGAAGTATGTCACATAGAGGACATTGTTCGGAAAACTGTCCAATTGAAAATTGGTTTATGCAATTAAAACATGAATGGCTTTGTCAATTTAGTAAATTAACTAGGAAACAAGCTGCTGAAGAAATTAAAAAATACGTTCATTGGTACAATAATGAACGTATTCAAAAGAATCTTGGATACATGTCACCTGTACAGTATCGTTTAAAATATTCGAATTAATTTATCTTTTTATTTAGTGAGTACTTGACAGGTAGTAGTATCGACCTAGTCCTTTAATGGACTAGGTCATTTTTTAATTATTAACTTCTCTCATGACATCAACAAGATCTTTATGCCAATTTTCGTTATGATTAATTTTCTTAATAATATACTTTGAAGAAAGTAAATCACCTTTTGACATTTTTGATAGTTCCTCCCAATTTTTTACTGGTATCACGTAAGTAGCATTTCCATAATAGCTTGATTCTAGACAACAATACTTATTAAATATAAATGCATAATAACCTGTAAACCCGCCTGTACCACAGAATATATCAATAGGATTAAATTTATTTAACGTTTCTATTCTGTATTTTTCAAATCCTTTATTCTTACTTTTATGTTTCTTTTTATATTTTAAAGATTTTATATCTATTTTTATGCCTTTAGGAAGAATTTCCCAATTACATCGTTTAATTAATAAATTATCTTTGACAAGATCTAAATCTTCATTAAAGATTTCGCAATAACCAAAGACTTCAAGAAACATATTAATTATCTGTTTTAAAAGACTTTTATTAGAATAATCTTTTATATTAGCTATTATAAATTTCCTATCATTTTTATCTTTTGTTAGTACCATTTCTATATTTGTTGGACTTACTTCAATTTTAGGATATGCATATCTGTATACATCACTATATCCGGTATGTTCATATCCACCCCAATCTAGTAAAGACCATTCTCTTGTGGTTATATATCTATATACTTTTTCACTACTTTTATCTGCATATGAATAACCTTCAGTATTTCTTCTACAATTAATCCCATAATTTGGTGAAGGTTCTATTGATAATCCTTCTTCAAATTCATCTATTCCTAATTTTTTATATTCATCTTCTGTAATTCTAATTCCAATATAGACTTTTTTACTATCAATTTTGTCTAAAAAATCTATGGAATTAATACGTTTCTTTGCAATAACCATATTTTTTCCTCCTTAACTAGTAAGTAGGAACTACAAGCAAACAACTAACTAATTATTTTCTTTTTTAACGCCTTTAAACTTGCCACCGCTAGTTTTAACATCCATAAATTTTCCAGTGGATGTGTTTCTTTTTACATACAAGTTTGTCTTACCATTAAATGTCTGAGAACGGCCTTTTACAGCTCCAACTCTTGCATTATCGCCTTTTGGTTTATTTACTGCCATAAAGCACCTCCTATTTACATACTCGGAGATCCCTTTTTCTAAAAAATATCTATTTTTTGATCAAAGACTTGCATTTTTTTTAAATTATTGCTAAGATATTTATAGAACAAGGGTGTCTATTGTTTATCTCCTGTTCTTCATATAGTTTACTTGTGTATTCTATATCTTGTGTTGCTATGTAGTTCGTACCTACATATGCATAGAGTATTTGTATTGCTAGCAAATACTTTTTTATTTGCCAAATAATCTATGCAACTTAATAGTATCATATTCTTCAAAAATAAGCAATTTTTGTCGTAAAAAAATCTGCTTTTTTGTTATTTTTATTAGTCTTCTTAGTTAATATATCATATGACCTAGTCCATTAAAGGACTAGGTCTCTTTTTATTTTTCTAATTCATCTATTATTTGATAAACATCTGAGTGAGGATTAGCTTCAACTGATTGAATATCTCTATTATTTTCTTTTTGATATTTTTCCAATTTTTTAGCATTATCATATGCTCCTTTAGTTTTATCAACAATAATTGGATACATATTACAATTCTTAGTATATTTTGGAAAATGCTCTTTTAATCTTTTTATTACTGCATCACTATTCATGTTAGCAGTCGTATATTCATAATGTAATAAAAACCACGTTTCTATACAAGGTGAAGATGTAATTACAGCTACACTATTATTTTGTGCTAATTTTATTGCTTCTTTTATTTGAGTGTTTTTACTAGGATTAACATCTGTATCAAATATACAAAATGCTCTATCATCATCTTCTAATACTAATCTTAATTCTTTCGCTTTATCTATTGTTTGTTTAACTAAATTTACTGGATCTGTTTCATTACCAGGAACTACTTTAATTGTATAATTTTTATCTATACCTTTAAAGCTATCAAAATAATTTCTTTCAGTTTTATTTTTACCCTCATAAGCTACTAATATTACTCTTTTTGATCTACGGTCATTTCTATTTCTTTGTCTATCTCTACTGCTCATATTTACTCTTTAAAGTCATTGAAATTATTTACTAAGAATGGCACAGCCCCATATCTTCCTAATAAATAACCCTTCTCAACATTTTCAGATTTTCTTATAGAGAAGTCATCTAAAGCATATAATGCACTTTCTCCATTTTCTGGATTCTTTTCCGTAAACCATATTTGATCTCTTCTTAGTAACTCTAAATCTAATAAATTAGTATCATGTGTATTAAATATTAACTGAGCATTATTTTTGTTCAAATCTGGATCATTAAATAATTCAACTATATATTTGACAATATATGGGTGCAAACTTTTATCAAACTCATCAATTAATAATACTTTACCATTATCAATTACATCTTTAATAACTGGTATAAATGAAAATATTACTTGTGTACCTAATGATTCTTCCAAAATATCAAAATCATATTTATCACCATTTGCAATATGAGTTGTATTTACTTTAAACATAGGTGTATTTGTTGGTATAAATGGTCTCATAATATCAGGTAATGTACTAATTAATTCATCCGTCATTTTTTCTTGTATAACCTTATAACCTTTAATATTAAAATCTGCTTTTTCTAAAAATTTAAGTGCAAATTTTTCTAAAGTTTTATCCTTATCATTATAATACATATTATAAGAATAATTATTTAATTGTTCATATGACATTACTACGCCTAGTTTCTCAGTTAAAAAATCAAATGCTGGTTTTGTTTTTTCAAAATTCCAATTAGTTGCTGTTGTTATAAAAAATTTATTGGCAGTATTCTTTTCTTTAACATCATTTAAAAATTTTTCATCACTTACATTAAATGAATATTCATTGATATTTTCTCTATTAAATATTTTAACTGGTCTGCCATTTGGATAATATGTTAAATATTCTTTATAAATATTTTTAGCATCTGCTTCAAACCCATATATATACCTTACACCATCAATTAAAAATTTTATTTCAAACTCACTTGGCTTCTTTATAGTTTCTTTATCTAACTTAAATGGTATTATTGGTAACAAAACATTTGGATTAATAAAATTTGATTGTCTTATCATATTACTTATTAAAGCTAATATTTTAAATAAATTACTTTTACCAGATGCGTTTGCACCATATAATGCAGTCATCTTTAATAGCTTTTCATTTCCTATACTTGTAAAATTATCTTCTAAAGTATTGTCTGAAGATGCAATCATTGAAAAAGTATTTTTTTCTTTAAATGATAAAAAATTTGTAATGCTAAATTCTATTAACATATAAATCATCTCCTTTTTGTATATATTATATGCATATTTTTGGATAAAAATCAATATTTTTAACAATTATTATTATTTTTTTGCATTTTTTTTGCAATTTTTAAATTTTATTTAGTTATTTGTATCAACTAGTAATCTAATAAATAATTAACTTCAGAAAGAAAATCATCTATTTTATCTATTAAATCATTATCTAAATAAACATGCTTGCAATCTTTTATTAATCCACGTTCATCTTTTGGTAATTCATCTCTTGCTTTTTCAAACTCAGTATAAGTATATAATTTACCATTACATAAGATTCTTACATTATCATCATATCCTTTATACAATTCTCTACGCCAGTTCTTTATATCATCTAAAACTGATAGTATTTTATGTCTAGAAGCCACTATTTCCATTTCTCTAGAACTTTCAGTTTCAAATACGTATTTATCATTCATCTTTTTTATCCTCCTTCTCTACTTCGGATAATTCTTCATAATCTTCTTCATATCCTAATCTTCTTAAATAATCTTTTCCACCATCAACTGCAACTGCACCACATTTGCAAAATTTAAAATCATGTCTATAAGTAGATTCAATAACATCTCCACATTTTTTACATTTAATTTTATTAACTATTATCTTATTCATAAAACCACTCCAATAAATCCATTACTTCTTTTTTAATACCCATTTTATCTGCATACTTAGAAAGTTTAACAAGATCTTTATCTTTTCTCTTAATATATTCTCTTAAACTATATTTAATATGTTCACTATCCATTCTTTTTTTAGACCTTATAATATCACATATACATCTTTCAATATCATACACTCTAACAATATTTCCAAATGGTGTTTTGACGTCTGTTAATCCTAATTCATATATATCATCAGAAACATAAAACACATTATGATTTTTCAACTTAACACTATTATAATTTTTCTTAACAGTTACATCATATTTACTATCAGGAGCTTTTATAGAAAGTCCATGAAAGTATAATGCGGTCATATGAGAATATATAATACCTGGCAAATTCAAATTAAGTACATAATAAGAATCTGGAAATTTATTAACATCAAGATATATTCCATTATCAAGTTTTTCTATTATCCCTCTATCTAACATAATATTAAGGTACATTCTATGAATACCTAATTCAGTTAATTGCTTAGATGTAATGTATCCATTATTAATCTTCATAAGTTCTTGTATTATCTCAATATTACTATGATCTTTAAACTCTTTTATAGTCATTTTTTCCATATACATTCTCCTTTTGACTTTTACACCTTTATTTTATATTTTATCAGTATATATGTCAATATCATTATAAAAATAAAATACTAATAATTTATATAAAAATTAGTATTTTTTTAAATTTGCGTGCCTAGCTTAGTACCTAAAAATATTTAATAGGCTTCAAATCCTTTAAAACAAACAAAAATGAGGCCTTTCGGCCTCTTCAGGGGGCTCCGCCATTTGAATTCTTGTATGTGTTAATTTCTTTATATTAACTAGCATTCACAGTCTTCACAACTGCATTCTTCGCAATCGCAGCATTCGTTGCATTCGCATTCTTCGCAATCACATCCACATTCGCAAGATTCATCACAATTGCATTTTTCACATTCACAACCGCAACTGCAAGTTTCTATCTTTTCTTTATCTTCCATTATTACACCTCGTTTCTTTTTATATTATACTACTTTTTTATTATCTTACAAACCTTAATATTTTTTCTTTATGGGGAATATCACTTGATACAATGTTTGCTAACATAACATTTTTGTTAAAATCTACGAGTTTTTTTTCAATATCAAATGTTCCATCACATTTTTCTTTTAATACATAATAGCATGCGGTATCTAAATCTTTTTTAGTTTGTCCCATTCCTACAGCCCTTAGCGTTTCAATTTTTGTAGTAAATAATCTATCACTTAAATTAAAATGAACATGACCTTGTAAAATAGCATCATAATCTGTTACTCTTTTACCTTCAAAAATAGGGTTGTTTAAAGCATTTAAGTATCCCGCAATTCTTGGATTGCTTAAACTTTTTCCTTCAATTGCTTCTTTAATTTTTAATTTTGCTTCCTTACTATTTGTATATAAGAATTGCTTACTAGTTTTACCTCTTTTAAAGTTTCCATGATATGCCCAGGTAGAGTTTTCTCCGAAATAATCCCAACGAATATCATTGGCAAAATGACATAATGCAATCTTTTGATCTCCAATAGTTAAATCTAATGATGGCTTATAAAGTTTTAAAGTTTCTAAATCACTATTACTTAATTTGCTATTTGTCCATTCTTGATTTTCTTTTCTTATTTCATCAAAGTATATGAATGGTTCAATTCCTAAAGTATTATAATATTCACTATTACCCGCTACAGAAATTACATTATAATCTTCTAACAAACCTAATACTTCGTGAGGATTTGGTCCTTCTCCAATATTATCTCCAAGTGAATAAATTTCTGTTATTCCATTTTTTCTAATTTCTTCTAAAACTGCTAAAGTCGGTTCATACAATGAATGAGCATCCGTAATAACAGCTATTTGTCTGCCTGTATAAATATTTTCTAAGCAATTTATATTTAATGAGTTTGTTAATGATTTTAATATGTCATCTAATTCTTTTGGCATTTTTTCAAATTCAAATTCAATATCATTTAACCCAAATACCTTTTTAACATTTGAAATTGGTTCCATAACTTCTTGTGTAATTATAAATGGTAAATTATATTCTTTATGAAGGGATAATTCTTCTTCAGATGGAATTCTTCCTCCCGGTAAAATTATACCACTTACTTTTACTCCTTCACGATAAAGTAAAACTTCCGCATTATTAAAAGTAACTGCACTTGTTTCTAATATTCCTCTTTCAGTTCTTTCTAATTCTTTTACTTCTGCTGAATTATTAGTTATGCTAAAGTTTGTACCCATATTTACTAAAGAGCTATGAATGAAACTACCTGTTGGTATTTTATCAATTGCAAATGTTGTAGATGTTCTATCAAAATAATATTTTTGTCCTAAATAACTTATTGGGCTTACTGATAAAAAGTTTGCTTTACTACATGATATGCCATTTATTAAATTTTCTACTTTTTCACTTCTACTTAATATGTGAGCATATAAACAGTAATTAACCTTAGAAAAGTCATATACTAAACCATCATATTTTTTTGATAATTTTTCATCTATAAATTCTTTAGCTATATTACTATCTAGTGATGTTAAATTTAACTTAGCATCTAATTCAAATAATTTTTGAATATTTTTCTTTAAATTAATAAATGATGCTTCCACAATTAAAAGATTATCTGGATGGTCTATAATAAAGAATTTAAGTATACTTCTTAAGTTTTCAATATTATTTGTGTTTTTTACTGCTTCAATTACTTGAGATGATTTTAGTAAATCTTTAATAAAAAGATTTATCTTTTCATTATCTTTATCTAGTTCTTTTAATGTAATTAAAGTTTTTGATCCTCCAATATAATCTAAAGTTTTATTTGCTTTTTGACATATTATTTCCATAAAAATTTTTCTTAATTCATCAATATTATTAGAATTTAAAATAACATTTTTATATTGTTCTAATATTTTTATTCTTATAGTTTTTATATCTTCTAGATCAATTACTTCATTCTTTTTACTATAAGTTGATGCAAATAATCTTTTTAAATTATCTCTACTTTCTTTATCTAAAGCAATATTATTATGTACTAGATTCATTATTAGTTTATAACAATCTTTAAATGCATCTATTATAGCTAAATAATTTATAATGTTATATACCATGTTTTCTTTATGACTATCTTCATGATATAATTTATTCATAAGGTATTTAACTGCTTCATAGAAATCTTCTTCTTTATTAAATTCAATTATTTCTAGGACTTTACTAAACCAATTCTTATAGTTTTCACTTCCGCATCCATATTGAATGAACGCTTCAAAACTGATACCAGATTTATTTATAAAAGATTTTATTCTATTATAGTTTTTTATTACTAAATCTATATTGTTATATTTAATTAATTCAACACAATTATCTAAATCATCTTCATTAATATTCATACTCTTTAATATTAATTTTTTAATTTCACGATGTACTTCATATGATTTTAAATATTCATATAACTCTTCTTTAGTTAATTCTTTTATTTTTCCTAAGATTAGTTCTTTATTTTGTAATATAACTAATTCTTTAGAATATGATGTTTTAAAATATTCAAACTCTATAATTTCTTTTAAAGATAACCCTTGTAAATAAGATTTAATTTTGTCTTTTAATGTTTCTAATATTAGTATAGTTAATTCTTCATTACTTTTTTCTAATAACTCTTTTAAATTATAATTACCGTTTCTTATTAAAAACATTACATATAAATCACAATAATTACCATATAGTATTTCTGATATTATTATTGATGATGGCTTTTTTAATAAATCTAATTTTAATTCGTCTTCTTTTAATTCAATTATTAATTGTTGAACTTTTAAAGGAATTTTTTCAGAACTTCTTAGATAACAAATTTTTAAACTGTTTATTTTTCGATCTTTAATTGCATTTTTTAAGTCATTTTCTTTCTTATCCATAATAAATTCTTTTATTTCATAAGGAATTGAATCGTTATATATCCATGATAAAACATTAATATCATTTGTGTTTGCTAATACTAGTTTAGTTTTCATTGGAAATCTTTTAATAATTAAATTGGAGATCCTAATATCTTTAACTCTAACTAAAGTCTTTTTAAATTCTTCAAAAGTCATTTTATCTAATAAAGAAAAAATCATATCTATTTTATCATTTAATAAAATATCATATATTACTTTAGGAAAGCATTCACTTGATGTTATTAATTCTTTTAAATCTTTAACTGTTATGTTTGCAATTCTATCTAATAATTCTTGATTTTTTAATTCTACGATTTTATTTTTTATTTCTTCAGTTGAAGGTTTTTCTAGTACTTCTAATATATTAGTTACATTAATGAATCTTTTTATAATTAATTCTTTTAGTTCAATATTAATTTTTTCACTATATAAAATAGTTGTAATATTATCTATATTATAAAATTTAGTTTCTAAAGAGTATTTAATTAATTCTTGGTTTTCTGAAGATGATAAAAAGTCTATAAGTAACAAGTTATCAACGCCATAATAAATTATTAGTTGTTTTAATTTTTTATCTTTTTTTCTTGATGATAAAACATCTAAAATATTTTCTTTATATAAGTATTTCACTATATATTTTTTTAGTATTTTGGGATAATGAACTTTATATAAATCACTTTCTTTATAACAATTGTATTGTTCAAATATTTTTTCAAATTCACAGTATACTTCAAAAGAAGCGGTTCTATAATCTATTACTTCAGATATAATTCTTTTAGCACTTTTGGGAACTTTTCCACTAAATAATAACTCAACTAATGTACTTGAGTTTGCATTTTCTAAAGCTTTTTTTAATAACTTATCATATTTTTTTATTATACTTTCTTTTTCTTTATAACTAATGTTAGTACTGCATAATAAAGATAGTATATTCCCCCTAGTAACAAACATATATATCCCCCTTAATAATTAGCTATATTTTATCATAAACACTCAATTTTGTCAAATTCATGTCAAAGAAAAAGGTATTACTTTTTCTTAGTAGCTCTTTTTTGAGCAACTTTTTTAATACCTTCTTTAACTTCATTTGCAAGTTCTTTATTCTTTTTATCTTCATAAGTTGTTTTACCTGTGATATCATGATATGCTTCTTTAATACCTTCACGAACTGCCCATTTGATTAAAAAATAAATAAGCAAACTAATTATAAATACTAATAGCGCTAGTAAAATAAAACTGATTGTGTTATTCATTTTGTCCTCCTTTTTATAATTATACAATATTTTGTTAATAATTTTAAGATATTTTTTCTTTATTCAAATAATTTAATATATATTCTATTTCATAATCTATTTTTTCATTGAATATTTTAATTATTGTATCTTCATTTATCGGGATTTTTATGTCCAATTTTATTCCGCCGTCTTTTTTATTGTCACTATCTATTATTACTGAGTTTTTTTCATCACCACATGCAATACTTGGTATTGATATCAAAATATTACCAGGCATAATAATTTTCTTTTTTACTGTTGAAATACTACCATTGGTACTAGTTAAACCTGCCACTTTTATATTTTCTTTCTTTTGTAAGTTGTAAGCTATAATTTCTCCTGCACTTATGGTATTACCATTAACTATAATAACGGTTGGTATATTTATCTTTTTATAACCATTTACATATATTTCATTTATTTTCTTATACTTATTATTTTTTAAAATACTTTCCTTAATATATAAATAATCGTTTGCACTAAAATAGCTTGCAATAACACTACCTACTAAATCACTACCACCTTCATTATTTCTTAAATCTAATATTAAATTTTTTGACTCATCTTTATTTATATTATCAACTATTTTATCCATAGTTCTTTTAACATATTTTATATCATCTTTTTCATTTGTTATTTTCAAATAAGACGTATTATTAAAAACCTTGTAGATAAAATTTTCTTCTTCATTAGTTTTTGTAAATAGCTTAATATTATCTTTTATATATTTATAACCATTATCAATTGATTTTAAGTTAATAACTTGCTTTTTTCCTTTATCGTTTATAAATGTTATTTCATTTTCTTCATTCCCTGTTGCGGATAAATAAATAGGAAGATAGTAATTTAAAACATTTTTATTAGAAATATTAGGAATAGAAACATTTAAATATTTTAAAGATTGTATTTCGTTATTTATATCCTTACCATTCCATTTTGTTATTATGTTTCCTTCTCGTAAACCCTTTTTATATGCCATGCTTTCATGGGAAACACCTGTTGCTACATAAGTCTTATTATCTAAGAAAAATATATTAAAATCATAATATCTATTATAAAAACTTTCTTTTGCTTCTTCTAATTTTGTGTTATTAGTTAAACTTTTAATGCCAATGTGAGCATCATTAAACTCATTTAAATAATTTTCTAATAATTGATAGTATTTTATTTCGTTATTTATATTTTTAAATTCTATTATATATTTCTGATATAGATTATCATAATTAATATTTTTATGCTTATTTAAAACATAATTTTCCTTTAAACTTTCATGTAATTTATTAAAAGATTCTATATAATTTAAAGAAGCAAAATTTTGTATTTTAAATGTAGTTATTGAATAACTTACTAAAATTATTAAAATAATTGTTAATAAAGTTTGTTTTATTAATGTCTTATTTGTTAAAGATGCGATTATAGATAAAAATGCTGCAAGATAAATTGTTTTAAATAATAAGTTTTCATTACTTATTTTTATATGAATAAAACACAATATAAATGGAATAAGTAATAAGTATTTTTTCTTTTTAAATAAATATAAAATAATTACTAATAAAAATAAAATCTCTATAATTAAATCTTTTAATACCATGATTATCACATTTTTATTCTTAACAAAAAAAGTGGTTTTATCCACTTTATATTAATATTCTGCTTAGCGTTTCATCTTTTTTTAAAAATTCTTTAATTGCTTCTTCATTTCTATAAATCATGTTGATAAAGTCCGTTATTGAAACTTCACATTTAAATGTTAAAACACCTTCATAAATATCTTCAAAAACTATTTTATTAATACGGTTTTCGACGGTTTTTATTTTATAATTGCCATGAGAAATACTATTTCTTATACCATTAATTATTGCCTTATTTCTTAAGTGATTTTCATTAAAATTTTCATAAAGTTTTATTTCATTTAATCTTATTAGTAAAGTTTTTAATTCTTCATAAATTTTATCTCTTTCTTGATATGATTTTTTTAAATTACTTTGTAAAATTGATTTAGCTTTTAAATTACCGTTATTAGTTACATGCAATAGACTTTGTTCATTTTTAGAAATTTTAGCATCCATTTCTGTAATTTTCTTTTTCTTACTTGCTAGCTCTATTAAAATACTATTTTTAAAGCCGTTTTCCTTATTTATATATAAAACATTTATAGGGCTTAAATCAAGAGTGCTATAATCTAAACCATCACTTGGTATAAATGTATATTCATTACTATTTTCTAAAAACTTATCATTTCCATAAGAGAATATAGCTTCAAAAAGAGCAAATGATGTTGTTGCTAATTCTTCTAATCCAATTGTATCATAACTACATATAGTTTTATATTCTTCAAGAACTTTTCCATAATTAACTGTTTGATTTTCATAAGCAATTTGAAGTATTATCATATTCTTTTTTAGTGATTCTACCAAATGTTTTTTGGGATTAAGTCTACTCTCTAAATCTTTTTTCATAAATCTTATTTGATGTTCATAAGGCATATTTTTAGGGTAGTTATAATAAACATAATCAGTTATTTCTTCGATTAAATCTTCTTTTAAGGGAGTTTTTTCCCAATCAAAAGAGTAACCTTGATTAGCAAATTTCTTTTTAGCTTTTACTAGTAATCCTATAGAAGAATTTGCTTCATAAGCACTGGTAACCAAACCATCAGCTATTTTAATTATTTCATCATTTAAAGCTCCACCATCATGTTTTTCAAAACTAAAGCTCATTTTACTAAATGTTCTTAAAAAACCTTTTATTTCACTTTTAGTTTTTAATGACTTAGTTCTATTTTTATCAGGCTTATTCATTACTACAATATCATTTTTATATTCGGTATTAGATGAGTTTAAATAATAACAATCTATGGATTTAGAAATCATGTTAATAACACTTGACATTCCAAGTGACATCATACAATTTTCAAGTTTAAATAAAATTTTCTTGTTTTCTAAATCTATAATAAATTCTCCATGTGCTAGTTTATTTCTAATCAAACCAACAATTTCTTCTGGATTTTTAAATATTATTCCATCAATTTCAAAACCATCTTTTGTTTGAACGGCAACTTCTTTAACACAATTTAAGATCCCTTCATCAATGGTTTTACAAATAAAATTGTTTTTTGATCCTTCGATTAATTCTTCCTTAACAACAAATAAACTACACATTGCTAAACTGAATTTAGCCATGTAAAAATAATCTTCTTTTAATATGAAATCACTTACTTTAGAGTTCCCCATAAAACAATCAGATAAAAACATTGTATATGCTTTAATACCTCCATAAAGTAAGAAAAATGTATTAACATCCATTTTAAAACCCCCGTTTTGAGCTATATTTTAACACTTAACGAGTACATTTGTCAAATTAATTTTCATACATTTTGCCTTTACTATCTATTTGAAGTTCATATCCATATTCAAATATAAAGGAAATACTATAAATAATTAATGCGTAGACTATATCTGTTAGTTCTAATTCAGCTCCTAGATTTAATTCCATTAGTATACTACACATTACCCCATATATAAAACTAAATACAATATAAAATATTATAAAGAATGATATTTTTTTAATGCGATTAATGTTATCTAAAGTAAATGGAGTATCTCCATTATGAATATTAAAGAACAATTTACACAAATTTTCAAATACTTTAGCTATACATACTATGCTAATTAAACTTCCAACTAGTAGTATTTCGGCATGGAATATTATTTCATCAAAAGAATGATTATTTATATATTCATAAGCTAGTTCTCCATATGTTGTAATACTAGCAACTTTGACATTAGATATGAGTAGGTCTGTTCCACTAATTCTGGCAGATTTACCTATGAATGGCAAAGCTAAGATCATTATGCTTATTAAAACAGCTACACCAATAAATATCTTATTTACTATGTTTGCCATTATATATATAATTTTGCTTATTAACTTCACTTTTATTTGCTTTTCTTTTTTAAATTTAACTACACTTTCTTTTATTTCACTGTCTAAAGATTCTATGTCTGTAAAGTCTTCATGTACCAAATCATTAATTTTACATTTAAATATTTCACAAAGACACATTATATTATTCATACTTGGAAAATTTTCTCCGGTTTCCCACTTTGAAACGCTTTGTCTTGATACTCCAAGTTTTTCTGCTAGATATTCTTGAGATATATTTTTTGACTTTCTAATATTTTTTAAGTTTTCACCAAATTTCATAAATACGCCTTCTTTTTACAAAATAATTATATTATAAATTATCTAATTATTCTATCAACTTTTAAGTGCATTTTATTATTTTCTTGTTTTTATAATATCATCCTTCTTTACATTTCCTATGAGTAATGAAGAATTTACATCATGATTTTTAAAATTATTATTAACTATCTTTTCATCATAGTTAGCATAACAATATTTACAAAAATGTTTACAGGAATTATATACACCAATGTCAACCATCTCTACACAGTTACATTTTCTTGCTTTCCAACTTTTATACTTTTTACCTGTTAATCTATACGCAAGTTCATGTGATAAACATTCCCCTTTTGTAAAACCATATTCTGTAAGATTTCGATTTTCAAAACAAGTTTGAACTTTCATATTGTTGAGTTTTGCTATTTTACTAAAATTTTTTCCAATTATTTTATAATCTTCTTCTGTAAATTTACGATACTGTAACACATTTTTGTTCTTTAAAACATTTTTATATTCATCTAGAAATGACACAATTATAGTTTCTATATATCCATTTAGTAACATACACAATTTTTTAAATGCTTTAATATGATAAGTAATGTTATATTTTTCACTTAAGAATATTGGATCGTATCTTACAGAAACGTTTTCTTTGCCAATTGCTTGTGATATTTTTTTTACAGCTTCAATAACTTCTTTTTTTGAAGGAACGTTCGGTTCAATATCTCTTTTATATGGTGTTATTGTTATTTGAAATAAATATGGAATTTTAATTTTGTTTAAATCATTTAATATTGGTATTGGATTTTTAGTACAAAATAAAATTAAATCTACATCTGAAAAATTAATTCTACTTACTAATTTGGGATTAAAAGGATTTCTTACATCCACAAAACCTGCTTCTACTCTTTTAATTAACCAATTTTCGTAAAATGCTATAATATCTGTTCTACCACTTACATTTAATATCATTTTTCATGAGTTATTATTATTGTGAAATTATATTTTTATATTCACTATAATAATTTATTTCCTTTCATATTTTTTATATTGACTTTATCAATTGTCTTTACAAGCAAATTATATTATTAGATGAAATATTTGTCAAATTATGAAAAACTTATTGACAAACCTTAAAAAAAATATTAAGATTATACTAGCATGATACAAGTCATGCTAATAACCTGATCTCTCTTACGAATCTCAATGTGAAGAGATCAACCAAAACCCCCTGAAATCCCAGCCGAGAGGCTGGGATACTTTGTTTTATAAGGGGTTTATAAAATTAATTAGAGTTTCAACCACCCATATAACTACCCACTTTGGTAGTTTTTTTATTATTTAACAAAGTTTATGTAAGTTTATTTATTGTATTTACTATATCATTCAGTTTGTTTTTGAACATGTGAGAATAAGTATTTAATGTTTCATCTATTTTTGTATGCCCCAAATATTTGGCAACCATAGTTATATTAGCACCATTATTTATTAAAAGCGATGCACAACTATGTCTGAAATCGTGTATTCTAATTTGCTTTAAGTTTGCTTTTTGGCATAATTGATTTTTTCTATCTCTTAATCGTGAGTTAGTAATCGGAATATCAGTACCAAACACATACCAACTTTTTTTAAATCCATAAGTCTTTTTATCTTGTTCTAATAGCCTTTTAAAGTCATTTAAAAGTGTTTCTGCTATTGGTATAGTTCTTATACTAGATTTGGTTTTTGGCGTCGTTACCATATATTTATGAGAGTTTTCACCTTCTAATTGAACTATATTTTTATTTACTCGTAATTCTTTATCTTCAAAATTAATATCGTTCCAAGTCAATGCTCTAGCTTCACCTCTACGAAGTCCACAATAATATAGAGTTTCATAAAGACATTTGAATTTTAAATTATCTTCATTACTTATAAATCTTTTAAATTCTTCTAGAGTATAAAAGTCCATTTCTTTTTTTATTTCATTATGATTAATAAATTTAGTTATTTTATTATAAAAATTTCTAAAATCAAAATCATACATTTTACTTCCCCAATTAAGTACTATTTTAATAAATTTTTGTATATCATTTTTATATGCTGTGCTAATATCAAATTTATTGATTTCTTTTCTCCATAATTCGTAGTGTTTGACACTTAAATCTTTTAATTTAACATTGTCTAATAATTGCATATATTTGATTCTATCTCTATATGTTTTAAGAGTAGTGGGTTTGACTTTATCTTCTTGATACGAATAATATTTAGTATAAAGTTCTTTAAACGTCATATTTTTATCTTCTTTTACAACATTCATTTTTAAAGAGTACTCTCTTTCAGCTTTTAATGCCTCATTTTTAGTTTTAAATGCAGGAGAAGTATATTTCTTTCTCTTGCCATTTAATGAAGGAATCCAACAATAAAATACCCATTTTCGACCATCTTTAGTCCATTTATATTGCTCTAATAGTCTTGTAGCCATAATATCATCCTCCTTATCTACAAAACTATCACGCACTCCTAATAATATTTTACCACTGTTTTTACTGATTTTGGAGTGCGTTGATAATTTTTTATTTTCTATTACATAGTTATTTCAAAATCTTCTTCTTTATCTTTATCATATTCAGAATTAATTTCATCAGCTTCAAACTCAAATTCATCATAATCAATTTCATTTTCTTCAATGGTGTGATTACCTTTTAGATGTGCTATTGCCTTACACAATTTATCACAAAATTTGTATATTTCTTCTTTAAATTTTTCAAATGATTTTTGTATTTTATCAATTGTCTTTTCTAAATTTGAGATAATATTATTCTTTTGTATAATTATTTCTTTTTGTGTTTTGATAGTGTTATTCAATTCTAGTATTTTATTATCTTTTTCTTTAATAGCACGACCATCCCTAAGTTTTTCGTTTTCAATTTCTAAAGTTTGTATTTGATTTTGCATATCTTGAATGGTTATATCTTTTTTCTTAATAGTGTTTACATTTTTGGTGTTTTCTTTATTTATATTTTTTGAATATGTAATTAAATCATTAACTTCATTTTCTTTATAACCACCAAATTTCTTCTTTGATGGATTCAATATATTGTTGGAATTGATTGAAGATAATTCTTTTGTAGTTTCTAATTCTATATTATTTAATTTTTTATTTTTTTCAAATTCTTTTTTCATTTCGTTGATTTGTTCGTTTAAATCATCAATTTCTTTTTGAGCCTTTGTCTTATGTAAAATATTTGCTCCTATATTTCCACGATATAAATTAAATCCTTTTTCAGTTATAAATTTATTGTAATCATCTTGTATTTTTGCATAAGACGTTTTGCCACCCTTATTTTTCCAAAACTGATCACAATTTAAGAATTTTCCTTTTTCAACAATATACATATTTTTACCATTTTTGTCTTTTTTTTGAATAGGTAATAATTTTTTATTTCCGTCTTTTCCAATCACTTCATGTTTGAGTAAATTACCATCTTTGTCAGTTTCAAACACTTTTCTTTTTACTTCATTTACAACTGGAAGAAAATAGAAGTGCATATGTGGAGTATCCTCATCATAATGAACTTCTGCATAAACTATATTTTCTTTTCCAACTAATTGTTCTAGAAATAAATAGCTATCATCAAAAAATTTTTTTACCTTTTCTGGAATATCACTCTCACTTTTTATATCTGGTATTAACATAGGTTGACCTTTCTTTTTACCAACTTGATGTATTCTATCACTATTCTTAAATTTCATTCCCATACTTTGAAAAAACTCTTGACCACTTGTTATAATTGCTCCATTTAACAAGTTTACATTTTTACCATCATTAAAATATATATTATTATCTCTTAATTTTTTATAAACTTGGCTAGATAGTTTTTTGTTAGTTAATGGTATATATTGAATGTTAAACTTTGTTCTTTCGGTATCGTAATTGCCAGTACCTTTTCTTTCAGTAAGTTCTATTCCAAGTCCACCTAAATCACTAGCCTTAAATTTGTTTTCAAATCTTAATACTTGATTACCATCATACAATAATTTATTCCTCCTTTGCTTTACTTCTTGAGGGATGGACAATTTATTGTCCTATCTCACTAGGGCATAGCCCACGTGAGATTAGGGAGTTCCCTAATAACCCCTTGCTTGTTTTATGCAAATGCCTAAACTAACCGTAAAGGCAAATGCTTCAAACAAGATTAAATAATAACTATCTACAAGATACTTATTATTTAATTTAATTATTAAAAGAAAAATCTTTTAATAATGTAAAAATATTCACTATCGCCACTTTCATTGCTACGCAACAAAACGTGCCACGTTCATTTTTTACTTAATAACTTTTTCAAAAAAAGTTAACAAAAACTTGAAGAAAATTATTCATTTTCTTCAATAGGTTCTTCATAATGAGATTGGTATAATCTTTTATCGGATTTTCGTATTTTCTTTATATAAAGCCCTTCACGTCTTAAATATTCCATATTAGAATTTATCATTCTTCCACATTGTTTAGGTGTCATTAATAAATTTGCTTTATTAATAATTTCAGCACAAGTAAATTCACAATCACCTTGATTTACTGCATACTTTATAAAGTTGACTAAATTAATATCAATTTTATCCTCATCAAATTGTTCTATAACATTAAAAATTTGATTTTTAGATTTTTTTAAATAAATATCTGTACTTGGAAAATCCCTATTGATAATATTAAGTCTAATCAATGATTTATCATTTTTATCTTCTATTAAAGTTAATTTACCATCTACAACTGCATCAAACGCTGTACTTCCCAAAGTTTTTCCTTGTTTATTTAGATGATGTGTAAATAATATGGTTATATTATATTTCTCACATAAATTTCTTAATTTAGGTAGCAATTTTTGTCCTATATCTTGATAACTATTTATATCGTAGTTAATTCCTAAATCAATATCTTTTAACATATCTAATATTACGACTTTTCCTTTATATTTTTTAACAAAGTCATTTATATCTATCTCAAAGTCAAATATACTAACTTCTCCTTTTCCATTTCGATCAATAATAAATAAACTTTCTTTTGGAAATTTTAAATCTAAAACATTTATTCTTTGCTTTAATTGACCAAAATCTGATTCTGTGCTAATATATAAGACAGGAGAGGGCGATAATACATTACGCCCTAAAAATTGTTTTCCTCTAATTAATGAGTAGGATAATTGTAGTGCCAACATAGATTTTCCTACCTTTGCGTTAGATACTAAACAATAAAGACCCCTAGACTTCATTATATCTTCAATAATGATGTCTTTTTTTATACTTATATCTTCTTCCTCAATAGCTCTCATATTATTAAACTCCTTTCTTTACTCTTGATTCAAGATAAGAAATATTTATATCTAAATAGTCAACTACTTCCTTCATTGGAATTACATGTTTGGGTATTATATAACCTTGTTTTGTTAATTTATCTTTAATTTCTTTTTTGACTTTTAAAGCTGTGTTTCTGCCAAATTCACCTAGTAGCATTAAATCATCAAGATTACACCATTGTTTTGAAATTAATTCTAATGTTTCATTTGCTGTCATTACATCACCTCACTTTCATTTAGTATTTATGGATACTATTAATATAGCTAATCCATCTATGGATGGTTTTAGTATTACCAACAACTCCCTTTAAGGATGTATATATAGAAATTGCCATATATCTGAGGAGGATTTTAGTTTATCCACAACTCTCGTGCCAATAGAGATATTTACCCTTGCATTTATTTTAAGTGTCGGCATATCGGGGATTTCCAACACTACTGAGTTTTCAAAGAACCATTATTATTTTGCTAAGTCATAATTTTGCCTCCTATTCTTTTTTGCTCCAAACATACTTGTTTGTTGCAACTTAACACCATTATAACACCATAAGTTTAATTGTCAACCTTTTTTGATACAAAAATATAAAAATGTTGCATTTTAGCACAATTAGTGTTATAATTAGTTTACGAGGAGGCGAAAATATGACAAAAGTTGGAGAATTAATCCAAAAAGGTCGTGAAGAAAATAATTTATCAATGCGACAATTAGCTGAACTAGCACATGTTAGTCATTCCGACATTTCAAGAATTGAATCTGGTGAGCGTGAAGTTCCAAATCCTAAAATTTTAAGAAAGATAAGTAAATACATAGGTGTTAATTATAATGATTTGATGTATGCTTCAGGTTTAGGTGCACAAATTAGCCCACTTAATCCATACATAATAGAACATTATAGAAAACTTAAAGGTGAAGATTTAAAACGAGCCATGAATAGTATTGAAAGTAATATGAAAAATAATGATATTCTTATTGAATCATTAGAAAATAATATGAAAAATACTATTGAAGAAGAAAAAGTTCAAGTCTTATCAGATACTATTGAGGATTTAAAATATCAAAATGAAACCAATGAAGAAATAATGAAATTATTAAATGAACAAGCTGTAAAGGAGTTTAGAAATGAAAGATAAGTTATATAGAAACTCTGATAAATTGACACGTTTATTAATGATTGGCTTAATAATTGAAATAGTCTCTTTTGTAGGTGCTTGTTTTGATATAAATACTTTAAAATATTGGTTTTGGATTGGTGCAGGAATGACTATACTAGGATCTGTATTTTATATTGATTACTATGGCAGTGAAGGAAAAACATGGTTTAAAAAATTGGATAATAAAAGAAATAAAAATATTACAAGAAAATCATCTGAAATAATATTTACAACTGCAATAATAAGTACATTAATTTTTTGCTTGCCATTCATAGTAGAATTTTTTATCAAAGATTTTTCAACAAATATAATTGTTATGTCAGTTATTTTAGTTGTATCAATCATTGAAACTATAATTATAAGATATATTGTTAAAAAAACTAAAGAACAAATGGAAGAAGTAATTGCATATATTGAAAAAAAATAAAAAATGACATTATGACATTAAGTATAGGTATATAAATACTAATGTCATAATGTCATATTGTCATAAGAAATAAAATATTAAAATAGCACTATTTTTTTACTTTCCCACATAATTCGGAAAGGGATATTTTAAATTCTTTTGATAGCTTATATAGATTTGAGGTTGAGATACATATTAGTCCCTTTTCATATCTAGTTATACATGCTTGCGTTACGCCAATCATATTTGCAACGTTTTCTTGCGATAGTTCATTTTTAATTCGTAATTCTTTAATGTTATTTCCAAGTTTAATTAAGTCTAATCCCTTAATTAAATTTGGATTTTTTCTTATGTTTGTTAATCCTAAAACATAATCAATAGAATAATTAAAATAATCTGCAAAACTACATAAACTTTTTAAAGGAATAATATTAATTCCTAATTCCCATAAAGAATATGTTGAACGATTAACATCTAATATTTCAGCCATTTGTGTTTGATTTATATCATTATCCTCTCTAATATCCTTTAATCTTGTAAAATTTATCATAATTACCACCTAATTTAATTTTCCCATTAAAGATGAAAATTATAGGCGATTTGCTATTTTCAGTTATTATTTTTGCTATTTTGTGTTATAATTGTATTGGATTAAAAATTTATTGACTGAAAGGATAATGTTATGAAAAAAGATTTTGAACAAAAGAAGATAAGTAATGATGAAAAACTAGCTGAAAGAGTTATTGATTTATGTTTATGGTATCAAATTGAAGATTCTAATAATATGATTAGAATCTTCGAGAGTGAAATTAAGATGTATGAAACAGAAAAGCAATTACTTTTAAATAATTGCATTTTAGGTTTTAAAAGTAAGAAAGTTAATAAAAAAATAGAAGAAATTGATAAAAATATATTTAGACTATGTGAAAATATTAGTAAGGAAATAACAATGATTGAAAAAATGGAAAGTTCTCTTACAGGTATCGATATAAATTGTAAAAATAAAGAAAGTGATTACTTTGATGGTCTTATTAGTTATTATAATTTGTTATCATATTTGAAGTATAATATAACATTTAGAGAAATAGCTTTATGTAAATTCGATAAAGAAGTAAGTTATATTTATGATGGAAATAATTATATTTTAAAAAATAAAAAAAATGCCAATGATCAATTTGAATTATTCTTAAGTGATTGTGATTCTGATAGCTCTAAACCTATTAAAAATATTAAAATTATAAAAGTATGAAGTTATTAAAAATTTTAAGTGTGGTGGTTAGTGTGAATAGAGATTTAATGATTAATATTATTTTGTTAATAATTGCAATATTTTTATTAATGATATATATGATTTATGTTCTTGTTGATGAAAGGAAAAAATGGAATAAGCGTGAGTTCTTTAAATATACATTATATTATGAAGTTGACTACTTTTTGTATATGGATATGGTAAAAAAGATGAAAAAAGTGCTTTTGAAAAAAAGATTAGAATTACTATGGTTAAATTTTTTACTGCTTTTAAGGAGATTTATTATATGGAAAAAGAATTAATAATTACAATACAACTTATATTTTTTGTAGTAGTAGCACTAACAGGCGTAGCCATATTAATATTTTGTTTAAGACATAAAGAAAATAGTTCATTCGATTGGGAAGCGTTTGAAAAATGTGTTAAATTAATTCACAAACAAACAGATGAAAATTTAGATATGCTTTCAAAAATGAATAAAGAAAAAGATAAGATAGAAGAAAAAATTAGGGATAGAAAGAAAAAATTAGGAATGAGTATAATTACTAAAAGAACATAATATTTGAGAAAATGTATTATGTTCTTTTTAAAAAACAAATTTATTCAAAAAAATAACTGAAAATAGCAAAAAAGTATTGACAAGTAATTGCTTTTCTGTTAGTATAGTTTGCAAATCAGGGGGAAATATGGATAAAATAATAGATTTACATGGATTAAAAAGTAAAAATTATATAGTTTTATCTGCTGATTTAAAAGAATTATTATTTACATATTGGAATTTGCTAAAATCAATATCTAAAGAAAATTTAGTGAATTATTTATCTTTAACTTATGAAATAATAGAAACTTTAAATTTAGGAGATGAGATAAAAAATATTTCTTTTGGTGATGATACTTCCTATGTAGGTGGTTATTATAACTTTGAAGAAAAAAAATTAACTTTAAATATTCAAAAATTATTGCAAGTAAGAAATTTGAATATACTTTCAAATGAAAATTTTGTAATTGAATATTTAACAATATTATTTCACGAAATATTTCATGCTATCCAATACCAATATATGATTAATTATGATAATTATTTAATATCCGTAATGAAACAATTATCCATTAATATAAAGCAAAATAGAGAGTTAAATACTCAACTACATGATTTGATTCCTGATGAGCGTGAGGCAAGTATTGAAAGTGCAAAATTGATATATGATTTTGCACAACAAAATAAATTATTAAATACAATGGAATGCAATGAAACTACTAATAACTTAAATTTTTACTTGTCAAATGGATATATTTGTAGGAGTAGAATATCAATTTTTCCTTATCAAAGTATTTCTAGGTTTGATAAAACAATCCCAACATTAATTGACAAAGAAGTAGATACCTATAATAAATTAATATATGGTTTAGATATACATAGTAATCCAACGCTTTCACTTTTAGAATCTGAAAGCAAAAAGAGGTTATTAAAATTATAATATTTTGTGTTATAATTTTGATATAAATGAAAGGAGGGTTTTATGAGCAAAAACAGTGGAAGATTTATTTCTAGAGAAACAGACACATACTGGAACGGCGATAGAGCTATTACAGATACATTTATGCTAGATGATGGTACATTAGTATATCATACATATAATGTAACTGCAGATGGTAGAGAACATAGTCACCAAATAATGGATGAATATGGTCGTCATATTTATGCTCGTGCTATTGGTGGTGATCATCCTTGGATAGAATTAGATAGAATGAATGCTTTAAGATGGTTATCAACATTATCACCAGAAAAATTGAATGTTGCACTAAATGTAATGAACAAAGAACAACTTCAATTCGTTTCAGATATGATTTGTGCTTATCAACAAGCTAGTATGGAAACTATTGAGCCAACAAGGAAAATGTGTAGATAATAGGAGAATATTATGCAAAACTTATTTGAAAATTATTTAAAAAATGGCTTATCTGAATATGATTCAAAATACTTGTCAACATATCAATATGTAATGTTATTGTCAAAAAATAATGTTATTAAAGCTTATTTTGCTAATGTTGATTATACATATTTTGTTGAATATCCAACATCTGATAAAGAGTATAATACTCCATTAGAGGTACTAGAAAGTGAAATGTCGCTTACTGGTTGTGATGCAGGAATAATGTATGAAAATGTTAATGGACAATTTCATACAATAGCCTTTGTTGATTTAAAAGAAAAGAATCGTAAGATGTAAACAAATTTTTGGATTATTAACTTATATTTTAGTTAATAATCTTTTTTATTTTTCAACTACCCACTTAACTACCCAATGGGTAGTTTTTAAATAAATTATAGTCAACTTTAATAAATTATATATTACATTTTTCCTTTAAAAATAAAAGAAAAATGTATAATTAAATTTAGGAGTACGTGATTTGAGTTTGCCCCCTGAAGGAGCCGAAAGGCTCCGTTTTTAATATATAAATGTACAGTTAAAAAATAATCATTATAAATAAATTAAGTTGATTCTTTCATAATCTCATTTAATATGATATCATATTAATAACTAAATGTTAAGGAAGTGATAATATGAGTTTTTTAGTAAGAGAAATAACTAAAGATGATAAGCAAGAACTAGAAAGTATGGCAAAGGAATTTCAAAATGCAAATGATGAATATCTTTTTGAAGGAATAAATAATTTTCAAAACATATTAGATCATTCTTTTGAAGAGTTTTTTAAATCATTAGAAAAAAACAAACATATTAGTGATACTAATCCAAATTGGGCTAATCAAACTTCATATGTTTTAACTGATGAATTTGGAAAAATATATGGTGCAGCAAATGTAAGACATGAACTTAAAGGAAAATTATTTGAAATTGGAGGAAATGTTGGCTATGCCATTAGACCTAGTGAAAGAAAAAAAGGATATGCTACCACTTTGTTAGATTTATTATTAAATGAATTTGATAAACTGGGAATTGAAAATGCTTTAGTTACATGTCGTGAAAATAATATAGCATCTAAAAGAACTATGAATAAGTTTATTGGAAAGTCTGATACATTAGTACCATCTATGCATGAAGGTATTATGGAATATAGATATTGGATTTATGTTAAAGATAATTTAAAAGCAAAAGAAGAGTTTACATCTAGGTAAGCTCTTTTTGTTAATCTAAGAAATCTATTTCTTTTATAATTTTAGTATAATATTCATAATTTAGATAAGATTTATTATCTAAAAATTCTTTAGCATCAATATTAGCTTGAGATAATATATTAAAATCTCTTTTTAGATTAGCAATTTTAAATGACATATCTCCACTTTGTTTAACCCCGAACAAATCGCCTTGTCCCCTTTGTTCAAAGTCCTTTTCTGCAATATAGAAGCCATCAGATGATTCTTCCATTACTTTTAGTCTTTCATTGTTAAAAGAATTAGTTACTAAATAACAATAACTTTGAATACCACTTCTTCCTACTCTACCACGTAGTTGGTGAAGTGTTGCTAGCCCAAATCTTTCGGCATTATATATAACCATCATTGTTGCATTGGGAATATCAATACCAACTTCAATAACTGTCGTAGATATTAAAATATTTATTTTATTTTCTGCAAACCCTTTCATTAATTCATCTTTTTCTTTTTGTTTTAATTTTCCGTGTAATATTTCGATCCTTACTTTATTATTGAAAGCTTTATTTAATTTTTCTTTTAGTTCCATTACGCTATTTAAATTTAGTTCATCATTTTGTTCTATTAATGGAGAAACAACAAATATTTGATGATTAAGTTTTAATTCTTCATACATTTTTAATAATACTTCTTTAATGTTTTTTTCATCTGCTATTTTAGTTATTATTTCTTTTCTAATATTTGGTTTAGTCTTTATTTGTGATAAATCTAAGTCACCATAAATAGTTAATGCATAAGTTCTAGGTATTGGTGTTGCTGATAAATATAAAACATCTGCTTCGCCATTTAACCCTTTATTTTGTAATAAGTTTCTTTGGTTTACTCCGAATCTATGTTGTTCATCGGTAATTACTAGCCCTAAATTTTTAAAATTTAAATTATCATTTAATAAAGCATGTGTACCTATAACTAAATCTATTTCTCCATTTGTTATTTGATTATAAATATTTTCTTTTTGTTTTTTGGTAATACCTCCTGTTAATAAACTGATGTTTATATCATATTCTTTAAAGTATTCTTTAATAGACTCATAATGTTGTTTTGCTAAAATTTCAGTTGGTGCCATAAATGTGGATTGATATCCAGATAGAAAGTTTGCTAAAATGGCAACAATTGCTACGATGGTTTTTCCTGAACCAACATCTCCGAGTACTAACCTATTCATCCTTTTGTTTTCTTTCATATCTTTTAAAATATCTTCAATAGTTGATAATTGATCTTTAGTTAATAAAAAATTTAGACTCGATAAAAAATCTTGGATATCATTGTCATTAAATTCTTTTGGTAGTCCTTTAGATATTTTATTTATACCTTTTAAATAATTAATTTTAAACATATATGTAAATAACTCTTCGTAAATAAGTTTTAATTCACTTTGTTTTATATCGTTGATAGTTTTTGGTTGATGTATTTTTCTTATGGCATCATTCTTTGTTAATAGTTTATACTTTTCATTTAAATAATTTGGTATATTATCACTTAAAGATATTTTAGTTGATAAGGCACTATTTATAATATTTTCTAAACCTGAATTTTTAATGCCTTCGGTTAAATGATAAATAGGTTCAATTCTTTCTTCATCAACATTAAATTTAATATCATTGGCAGTAAATACATTTTTTATTTTAGAATATTTACCAATTATCACTATTTCTTTATCCACAGTTAGATTTCTTTTTAAAAATGATCTATTAAATATAGTAACTTTAAATTCATGATCATTATTTGTTGCAAAAAAATCTAATTTATTAAAATTTCTTTTGATATATGATACTTTTGGCACACTTAAAATTTTAGCTTTAATATAATAAGTCATTGTATCATCAGCATCTTCAATATTTATAAATTTAATAATATTATAACGGTATGGATAATATGTTAATAAATCTTCAACTGTATTTATATTAATTCTATTTAATATATTTATAGTTTTTGGGCCTACTTTTGGTAATAATTCTAAGTTCATTTTAACCTCCGTAAATATTATATCAGAAATTTTTAAAAATCGCTTGACAAATTACACTTTTTCGATTAAGATAGTAATCACCAATTCACTTAAAGAAGGCGAATTGGTGCTAGTATCACACTAGTCAACCCCTTTTTATTCTTTTAGGAGATTCCTTCGGGAGTCTCCGCTTTTTTTATACAAAAAAATAAGTGATTACTCACTTACTTTCTTATAATATTCATATCTTTTTATTGCATTTTCTTTTTGTTCTTCAAGTATTTTTGATGCAAATTCTTTATTTTTAATTTTTAAAGCATTAAATCTAACTTCATTATCTAAGAATGTTTCATATTTATTAAAATCTGGTTCTTTTGAATCAATATGATACTTTCCATCATATCTCATAAGAATTGTATAACCGCATTCTACCGCTAGTTTTTGTTCTTCACTTGATGTAGTCATACCAGTTTTTATACCATGTTCAATACATGGTGAATAAGCAATTATGATTGCTGGACCATTATGTGCTTCAGCTTCATTGAATGCTTTAATTGCTTGCATCATATTAGCTCCGAGAGAAATTGATGCTACATAGCAATTTGGGATACATGATGCTATCTTAAATAAATCTTTTTTGATTGTTCGTTTACCAAAGTTAGCAAATTCTGCAACTGCTCCAAGTTTTGTTGATTTACTTGCTTGTCCTCCAGTATTCGAATATACTTCCGTATCTAAAACTAATATTTTAATATTTTCATTTGAGTGAAGGACATGATCTAGACCACCATAACCAATATCATATGCCCAACCATCTCCACCAATTGCCCAAATAGTTCTAGCAGGAACATAATCAATTAAATCTTTTAATTCTTTTGGAATTAATTTATCTTCTAATTTTTCTTTAATATCCTTAGTTATTGCAAAATCATTTTCATTTTCTAACCATTTTGTGAATAATTCTTTAATATCTTCATCAACAGAGTTTATAGTTTCTTCCATTATGTGTTTTATTCTATCTCTTTTTTGTTTGTAAGAAATATGAATACCTAAAGCAAATTCTGCATTATCTTCGAATAAAGAATTTGCCCATGGAATGCTATATGGTGTTGATGGGGTTGAGCCACCATAAATGCTTGAGCAACCCGTAGCATTGGCAATTACTAATTTTTCTCCGAGTATTTGAGTTAGCATCTTAATATATGGAGTTTCGCCACATCCTGCACATGCACCAGAGTATGCAAATAGTGGACGCTCTAAAGCTACACCTTTAATTGTTGTTTTAGGTAGAGGATTAACACTTTTTATACTATCAAAATCAATACCAATTTTATCAGTTTTTTCCACCATCTCTAAGGCTTTTTTACCCATTTTACCAGGACATACACTTTCACATACTCCACATCCTGTACAATCTTTTTCACTAATTTTAATAGAATATTTTAAACCATCTTTTCCTATAAATGGGATACCATCTGAATCATTTTCATTTGCTATAGCTCTGATTACTGCATGTGGACAGGCTAAGGCACACATGCCACATTCAATACAGTTTTCTTTAATCCATCTTGGAACTACATTAGAAATATTTCTCTTTTCATTGTTAGTAGTTGCTCCAGGAAAACGACCACAAGCATAATCCATTAACATACTAACAGGTATTTCATTACCTCTTCGCTCATTAATCATATTTATTACACTATCATCGACAATGCTTATCGTTTCATCATATTCATGAGTAACTTTAAGTTCTTTTAAATTTGATAACGCTTCATGCATTGCTAAAATGTTGTTATTAACTATATCTTCACCTTTTGTAGCAAATGTCTTTTTAATTGATTCTTCAAGCATAGATGTGGCATCTTCAACATGTAATAAGTTAAGAATTAGTACTTCCATTATTTTACTAATTTTACCTTTTAAATTATTTTTACTTGCTATATTTTCAGCATCTATATAATATACTTTAATATTTTTCTTAAAGATTGTATTCTTAACTTTAGTAGGTAATAATTTTAATAATTCTTCTTCATTTTTAATAGTGTTAATAAGTAATGTACCATTTTCTTTTAAATTTCTTATTATATCAAACATTCTAAAATAAATATCTTTAGTAACTACAGCTATTTCTGGATGAGTTACATAGTATGGTTCATTTATTTTATCACTTCCATATCTTAAATGAGATATTGTTACTCCGCCACTTTTTTTAGAATCATATTCAAAATATCCTTGAACATACAAATCTTTCTTAGCATGTAATATCTTTAGTAAATCTTTACTAGCACTTACCATACCATCACTGCCAAAACCTACGACTTTTATTTCTTTATTATTATTTTCAATTTCTATATGTTCTTCTTTTAGGCTTAAATTTGTTACATCATCATTTATACCTATTGTAAAATTTTCCTTTGGACTTTCTTCAAGCATTTTATAAACACTATAAATTTCATCTGGTGTAGTATTTTTACTTGATAAACCAAATCTTCCTCCGTATATATTGATATTTTTATTCTTTAAAATGCTACATACATCTAGGTATAAAGGTTCTCCGGTTGATCCAGCTTCTTTTGTTCTATCTAAAACTGCAATATTTTTAACGGACTTTGGTAAAACATTTAAGAAATATTCTTTACTAAATGGACGATATAAATGAACTTCAATTAAACCAACATTGTCTAACCTTTTTACCACTTCTTTGATAGTGTCTGTTACACTCCCCATAGCAACAATTATATTTTTGGCATCACTTGCCCCATAATAATTAAATGGTTTATAATCTGTTTTCATTATGTCATTAATCTTTTTCATATAATCATTTACAATATCAGGCATAGCATCATAATATTTATTTCTTGCTTCCATGCATTGAAAATAAATATCTTCATTTTGAGCCATTCCATACTGATATTTTTTATCAACATTTAAACATCTATCTTTATATTTATTAATTGCGTCATAGTCAACTAGTGATAAAAGCTTATCTTCGGGTAACTCTTCAATAGTATTTAATTCATGACTAGTTCTAAAACCATCAAAAAAATGCACAAATGGAAGGCTTCCTTTTATGGCAGATAAATGAGCTACGGCAGCTAGATTTTGAGCATCAAATACACTAGATGATGCAAGAATACAAAATCCTGTAGCACGAGTTGCATAAATGTCTTGATGATCTCCGAATATTGATAAGGCATGAGTTGCAAGACTTCTGGCTGCAACATGAATTACGGCTGGTAACATTTCTCCAGCGATTTTATACATATTAGGTATCATCAATAAAAGCCCTTGACTAGCTGTAAATGTTGATGCTAAAGAGCCTGATAAAAGTGCTCCATGTAAGGCTCCTGCTGCTCCTGCTTCTGATTCCATTTCTAAAACTCTTGGTTTATCATTAAATATATTAAGCAAATTAGTGCTTGTTAAAGCATCAATATTTGAAGCCATCGGACTTGATGGTGTTATTGGATAAATACTGCATACTTCACTGAAGTAATATGCAATCTTACTACAAGCATTATTGCCATCTACGATTTTTTTCATATTATCACCATTATTATTATAAAATAAAAAAGACTAAATAACTAGTCTCTTTTTAATTTTTCTTCAATTCTCATTAGTCGGTTATATTTAGCAATTCGTTCTCCACGACACATTGAACCTGTTTTAATAAATGGAATGGCAAGTCCAACTGCTAAATCTGCTATAAATGTATCTTCCGTTTCACCACTTCTGTGAGATATAATTGTTTTATAATTATTTTTCTTAGCAAGCATTATTGTTTTAATCATTTCACTTACTGTACCTATTTGGTTAGCCTTAAGTAAAATAGCATTACCAGCATGCAAATCTATTCCTTTTTCTAAATATTTTTCATTAGTTACGAAATAGTCATCACCCACAATCATAATACGATTTCCAACTAATTGTGTAAATTTTGCAAGTGTTTCAAAATCATTTTCAAAGAATGGATCTTCAATACTTAAAATTGGATATGTATTTATTAATTTTACATAGTAATTCATAAGCTCTTCACTAGTTAAGTTTCTTCCATCAAGTTTATATGTGTTAGTTTCTTTATTATAAAGTTCACTAGCTGCAACATCTAAAGCTATAAAAACATCTTCTCCAGGAGTATATTTTGCTTTTTTTATTGCTTCCACGATAAAATCTAGTGCCATAGAGCTACTATTTAAATTTGGGGCAAATCCACCTTCATCTCCGACTCCTACTGCAAAGCCATTAGCACTTAATAGTTTTTTTAATGCATGAAATATTTCAGATGCTGCTCTTACTCTTTCTTTAATACTTTTCATAACGGGCATTATCATAAATTCTTGAATATCAATATTATTTACGGCATGAGCCCCACCATTTATGATATTAATCATTGGAATAGGCATTGATACACTTTTATTTGATACATATTCATATAGTTCTTTATTATTTGATTTAGCTAAACATTTTAAACAAGCAAGTGATACTCCTAAAATGGCATTAGCTCCGAGTTTACTTTTATTTTCAGTGCCATCTAATTCTATTAAAAAGTTATCCACACTCAGTTGGTCAGCTTTTTTACCTAATAATGCTGGTCTTATTATATTATTTACATTATCAACAGCTTTTAAAACGCCTTTTCCTTCATATCGATTTGGATCTTTATCACGAAGTTCTAAGGCTTCTCTGGAACCGGTTGATGCTCCACTCGGAACTGATGCCGTTGCACTTATTCCATTATCTAGTGTCATATCAACTTCAATAGTTGGATTTCCTCTGCTATCTAGTATTTCTCTAGCATGAATGTCTTTAATTAACATTTTATCCCCTTCTTCCTATTTTTAGTATAGCAAAATTTTAACAAATTAAAAAGTAAAACATGCTAGTTTTACTTTAAAGTTTACTTTTTTTTACCAAAATATTTCCATTATTTCTTTACTTCTATTTTTAAATAAAATTGTATCCATAAAATCTAAAATACCAGTTATAATTAGGAATGCTCCAGCTAATTTAGTTAGGGTTAAACTTGCAAACGGATTAAATATTACAAGAGCACCTACAATTGCAACTAAGATTCCTGTTGCTAATGTGATTAACCAAGAATCTTCATTTCCTCTTTTTAACCATAATGCATAATTTACTTTACTTGCTCCATTAATAATCATATAAAGACCAAGACATACAGTTACAAATTCTACTACTGTAAATGGATATATTATAATTACTACTCCTAGTATTGAATAAAGTACTCCGAATACTAAGTTCAAATTATAAAGTTTTGCTCCTTCACGATGAAAATACTTATAAATAGAATTAATGCCTTCGATTAAGAATATAACCCCAGCAATTATACCTACCACTTTATTTGTAAGTTCAGGTACTAGTAAAAGTACAACTCCTGCTGCTACGGTTAGTATTGATGTTAAAATAGAATAAATTATCATTCTTTTATACATGTTTTCAATACTGTTTTTAAAACTACTTGCCATTTTTATCACCTAATTATATTATACACAATAAATTAATTTTAAGCAACATTTTTATGGATTTTAACAGCATTTTATGGTATAATGTTGTCTTACTTTATACGAAGGAGGTAATTATATGTTTATAAGGGAAATGTCTATTGATGAATTTAAAAATTTTGCTAATACACATTTTATTGGAAATTTTCATGAATCTATTAATTATGCTTTACTTAAAGCTGAAGAAGGTTATGAATACGAATTTATCTCTTATGGAGCTGACGAGGTTGTTGGAGCTGCCCTAATTCTTCACAAAAAAATAGGCAATGTTTATTTTGGATACTCTCCACGTGGTTTTTTAATAGATTATTCCAATGAATATTTACTTGAAGACTTTACAAAGAAAATAAAAGAGTATTATAAAAAAAGAAATTTTGCTTTTATAAAAATAAATCCAGAAATTGCTATTGCAAAATTAAACAAAAATACTATGAATTTTGAATGTAATGAAAATTATAAAGTTATTGATTCATTAACTAAATTTGGTTATAAAAAACTTAAAAGCAATATGAATTTTGAATCTTTACTTCCTCGAGTTAATGCCATTATAAAACTAGATGGTTACGGTTATGATAATTTATCTAAAAATACTAGAAATAAAGTAAAAAAAGGATTAAGAAAAGGATTAGTTTTAGAAAAGGCCACTCCGGATAAGTTAAATATATTTTATAAATTTATAAAAAACAAAATTAATAGAGATGAATATTATTATAATGATTTTTATAATGTTTTTAGTAAAACTGCTGATGTTGATTTAATGTTAGTAAAAGTTGACTATAAGAACTTTTTAATAAATGCTCAAAATGCTTATAATTTTGAATTAAGAAGAAATTCAGAACTTAACAACAAATTAATAACTAATAGTAATACCAATATTATTAATGCTAAAATGAATTCTGATAAAGCACTTTTATCTTATAAAAATGATATAGCAGAAGCTTCTAAAAATTTAAATACGGGATTAGAAACATATGTTGCTGGGGCTTTAGTAATTAAACATCAAAATAGAGTAATCATACAAATAAGTGGATTTAATAAGGCTATGGCTAGATTTAGTCCAAATTACTTCTTGTATTATGCCTTAATAAAATATTATCAACAAAATTTTAAATATTTAGATTTAAATGGTATAACTGCAGATTTATCTAAAGAAAATCATTATTATGGATTAAATAGATTTAAAATGGGATTTAATCCAGATGTTTATGAATATATTGGGGAATTTGATTTAGTAATTGACGAAAAACAATATGATAAATTATTGAAATCCGGACTACTTGCAAAAGAATTTAATAAATAGAAACTATACCATTTTAATTTGGTATAGTTTCTACAAAGATTTTTCACATCCATTTTTTTCATATATACGCCCACTTATTATTGTGTCTGATAACCTAACGCCTTTTACTGAACAATACATACCTTGAGAAACAAAACATGATACAGAACCTGTAGATGCATACTCGAAGCAACTATTACTAGTTGTATTGTATGAACTATTAATAAATTCTTCCCAAGTCATTCCTTCTTCGGCATTGTAAATTATATCACTAAAAGTAAATGATATTAAAGTAATATTTAATGTTGAGACATCCACGTTTTTGTAATCGGAATTAATATTTTTTACATCTTGAACATAAGCTTTTATTGCGTATGTAGTGCCTTTAGTTAAACCAGAAATAGAAATAATATTACTTGTGCTTTCATTCCATGTTGTACCATTATCTATTGAATAGTAATATTTACTTATATCAAAAGTACCTTTAGTTGCATTAATTGTTATAGTCATACTTGATAAAGTTATATCACTTGTTATTATTTCATTAATAACTGCTTTTTGGACTGCATCAAAATACACATAGCATTTATCTGAAATATTTCCAGTCATAAGAACTACATTTTTTGTATCATCCCACATAAGTTCACTACCATTTTCACAACTTGATAAAGTAGCATTAAAAATATATCCATCAGATGGTAATGGCCATTTTGTAGATGAACCTTTTTCGTATTTTCCACTTCCATATGAAGTTTCTAACATAAAAGACAATGTGCTCACATTTTTCTTTATAGTTTCTTTTGTTTCTTCAAAAACAATTTTTGAAGATGCATTTTTATTTGTTGTAAAGACAATTATGATAACAAATTGTATTAAAATTATAATAATACATAATATTTTTGATACTTTCATATTTACCCCTCGCCTCATATATATATTTGCATATATTCTGTATTCATTATATATTTAAACGCATATATTGTCAATATATTCATTTGTAAATATGAGAAAATTTATTTGAGGTGTTTATAGTGCAATTATTTAGATTTAAAGACATTAGAGAAGATAGAGATTTACTTCAAGTCGATATTGCTAAAGTATTAAATATTACTCAATGTCAATATAGTCTTTATGAAAACGGGTTAAGGTCAATGCCAATAGAAAAATTAATTATTCTTGCTAAATTTTATAATGTTTCTGTAGATTATTTACTTGGACTAACAAACGAAAGAAAACCTTATCCCAAAGCAAAATAAAAATCTTAAGACACGAAGTCCTAAGATTTTTTTATTGTTATATTCTTAAATTATTTTAAAATTTCAGATACAACTCCGGCACCAACAGTTCTTCCACCTTCACGGATAGAGAATTTAGTTCCGTTTTCTAGAGCAACTGGAGCAATTAATTCAACAGTCATGTCAACATTATCTCCAGGCATTACCATTTCTACTCCTTCAGGTAATTCAATAACACCTGTTACGTCTGTAGTTCTGAAATAGAATTGTGGACGGTAATTTGAGAAGAATGGTGTATGACGTCCTCCTTCTTCTTTAGATAGAACGTATACGCTTGCTTTAAATTTTGTATGAGGTGTAACGCTTCCTGGTTTAGCTAAAACTTGTCCACGTTCAACGCCATCACGAGCAACACCACGAAGTAAGCATCCAGCATTGTCACCAGCTTGAGCAAAATCTAGAGATTTTCTAAACATTTCAATACCAGTAACAACTGTTTTAGTTGTAGGTCTTAGACCAACGATTTCAACTTCGTCGTTAAGTTTTAATTGTCCACGTTCAACACGTCCAGTAACAACTGTTCCACGTCCTGAAATTGTGAAAACGTCTTCAATACTCATTAAGAATGGTTTATCAGTATCACGAACTGGAGCATCGATATAAGAATCAACAGCAGCCATTAAGTCACGGATACTTTGAGCAGCAGCTTCATCACCTTCTAGAGCTTTTAAAGCACTACCACGGATAATAGGACATTCAGGATCAAATCCATATTCTCCTAATAATTCTCTGATTTCCATTTCTACTAAGTCTAGTAATTCTGGATCATCAACTTGGTCACATTTATTCATGTAAACCACGATCTTAGGCACACCAACTTGACGAGATAACAAAATGTGTTCTCTAGTTTGTGGCATAGGACCATCTGCAGCAGATACAACTAGGATAGCTCCATCCATTTGTGCAGCACCAGTGATCATGTTTTTAACATAGTCAGCATGTCCTGGACAGTCAACGTGTGCATAGTGACGTTTTTCAGTTTCGTATTCAACATGTGCAGTGTTGATAGTTATACCTCTTTCTCTTTCTTCTGGAGCTTTGTCGATATCAGCATAATCAACAAATTTTCCAAAGTATTTTGTGATCGCAGCAGTTAATGTTGTTTTACCATGGTCAACGTGTCCAATAGTACCAATATTAACGTGTTCTTTTGAACGATCGAATTTTTCTCTTGCCATATAATAATTTCCTCCTTTTCTTATATTACTATTATATTTTATCTAATGCTTGAAGATTTTTCAAGTATTATTCTTAATTTATGCTGTTTTTCTTTATAATTTCTTCAGCAATATTTTTTGGAACTTCTTCATAATGGTCTAAAGTCATTGTGAAGTTACCACGTCCTTGAGAGTTTGAACGTAAGCTTGTAGCATATCCAAACATTTCAGCTAGTGGAACCATTGCATTAATTGATAAAGCATTTCCACGAGATTCGTTTCCAAGTGGTTTACCACGTCTACTAGTTAAATCTCCCATAACGTTACCCATATATTCTTCTGGAACAACTACTTCAACTTTCATAATTGGTTCTAAAAGTACAGGTTTACATTTATTTTTAGCTTCTTTTAAAGCCATAGATGCAGCTATTTTGAAGGCCATTTCTGATGAGTCTACATCATGGTATGATCCATCAAATAATGTTGCCTTAACATCTACCATTGGATAACCAGCAAGGATACCACCAGCCATAGCTTCTTGTAATCCTTTATCTGTTACTGGTATATATTCACGAGGAACTACACCACCAACGATAGCATCAACGAATTCATATCCTTTTTCAGGATTTGGTTCGAACTTAACCCAAACATGTCCGTATTGTCCACGTCCACCTGATTGTTTGATATATTTACCTTCACATTCCGCAGCTTGAGTAAGTGTTTCACGGTAAGCAACTTGTGGTTTACCTTTATTACATTCAACATTAAATTCACGACGCATACGGTCAACAATAATGTCTAAGTGTAATTCACCCATTCCTGATAAAACTGTTTGACCAGTTTCTGTATCTGTTTTAACTCTTAAAGTTGGGTCTTCTTCAACTAGTTTTTGAATAGCAATAGCCATTTTGTCTTGGTCATTTTTACTCTTTGGTTCAATAGCTATATCAATAACTGGAGCTGGGAATTCCATACCCTTCATGATACATGGGTTCTTTTCATCACATAATGTATCTGCAGTTGTAGTATTTTTTAAACCAACTGCTGCAGCAATTTCTCCTGCATATACTTCTGTAATTTCTTTTCTTTGGTTTGCATGCATTTGTAGAATACGACCAATTCTTTCTTTTTCTCCTTTAGTAGAGTTTAAAACATATGAACCTGCTTTTAAAACACCTGAGTAAACACGGAAGAATGAAAGTCTACCAACATATGGGTCAGTCATAATCTTAAATGCTAGTGCTGTGAATGGTTCAGAATCACTTGGATGTCTTAATACATCGTTTCCTTTTGCATCAGTACATTCAATAGCTTCAATATCAGTTGGTGCTGGTAAATAATCGATAACAGCATCAAGTAAAGCACGTGTTCCTTTGTCTCCTAGAGCATCAGCACATAAAACTGGGAAGAATCCTACAGATAATGTTGCTTTTCTGATAGCTGCCTTTAATTCATCAACAGTTATTTCTCCACCATCTAGGTATTTCATCATTAAGTCTTCATCAAAATCAGCTACTGCTTCAATTAATTTAGTTCTATATTCTTCAGTTTTTTCTATCATATCTGCTGGAATTTCCATTTCAGATACTTCTTGTTTTTCAGTTCCATCATATTTGTATGCTTTTTTAGTAACTAAATCGATGTAACCTTCATAAAATTGTTCAGCACCAATTGGTAACATAATAGGAGCAGCATTAGCACCTAATCTACTTTTAATTGTATCTAATGAATAGTAGAAATCAGCACCCATCTTTTCCATTTTGTTAGCACAAATCATTCTTGGTACTTTGTATTCATTTGCTTGTCTCCAAACAGTTTCAGTTTGAGGTTCTACACCTGCTTGAGCATCGATTAGTGCTATAGCACCATCTAGAACTCTTAAACTTCTTTGAACTTCGATAGTAAAGTCTACGTGACCTGGGGTATCAATAATGTTTAATCTATATCCTTTCCAGTGACAAGTAGTAGCGGCAGAAGTAATTGTAATACCTCTTTCCTTTTCTTGTTCCATCCAGTCCATTTGAGATTCACCTTCGTGAGTTTCTCCGATTTTGTGTGTAATACCAGTTAAGAATAAAATTCTTTCTGTAGTAGTTGTTTTACCAGCATCGATGTGAGCCATGATACCGATATTTCTTAATTTGTCAATTGAAACGTCTCTAGCCATAGTGCTTACCATCTATAATGAGCAAATGCTTTATTTGCTTCTGCCATTCTATGAGTGTCTTCACGTTTTTTGCAAGCTCCACCAGTACCATTTGAGGCATCTATGATTTCGTTTGCAAGATTAATGGCCATTCCCTTTCCATTTCTTAATTTTGCATAATTAACTAACCATCTTAAAGCTAGTGTTTGAGCTCTTTCATCATTAACTTCCATTGGAACTTGATAATTTGAGCCCCCAACTCTACGAGATTTAACTTCTAGAGCTGGTTTGATATTTTCTAATGCCGCATTGTAAACTTCTAAAGCTGATTTTCCAGTTTTTTCAGCAACTATATCAAATGCTTCATATAATATCTTTTGAGCTGTACCTTTTTTACCATCTAACATAATTTGATTTACTAATTTAGTAACTACTTTTGAATTATATATAGGATCTGGTAATACATCTCTTTTAACTGCACGTCTTTTACGCATTTAATTTTCCTCCTATTCTATTATTTTTTGTCTTTTTTAGTTCCGTATTTACTACGTCCTTGTTTACGATCTTGAACTCCGTGAGTATCAAGTGTACCTCTTACGATATGATAACGAACACCGATTAAATCCTTAACACGGCCACCTCTTACTAAAACAACACTGTGTTCTTGTAAGTTATGTCCTTCTCCTGGAATATAAGCATCGATTTCTTTACCATTAGAAAGTCTAACACGAGCATATTTTCTTAATGCTGAGTTCGGTTTTTTAGGTGTTCTTGTACCAACTTTAGTACAAACTCCTCTTTTTTGTGGACTCTTTGCATCAGTTTGTTTCTTTTCTAGAGTGTTAAATCCAACATTTAATACTGGACTTTTACTCTTTCTTGTTTTTTTGCTTCGATTTTTCTTTACTAATTGATTGATCGTAGGCATTTATTTTCGCTCCTTTCCATTAACACACATCCTGGTGTATCGAACATTGTTTTAAACTAGGTTCTACCTAAGCAGAACCCGTCTTTTCAAAATGCAAATATACTATATCATTATTAGCTTATGTTTGTCAAGAAAAAATAATGAATTTTTGTGCTAATTTGTTGTTTTCTTATTATCATACGCCTTTATTAAATCTATAGAGTTTTTTTACAATTGGATTATAATCTACACTTGATAAATCCTTTTCTTTTTGAGAGGCAATATATTTTGTTAGATACATGCACTTTACTAATAAGTTATACTCCGATAAAAGCGTTGGCTTGATATCTAATACAATTACTTCTTTATAGTATTTAGTTAATTCACTTAATAATAGTTTATCTAAGTCTGTACCTAAATTAAAATATATTGCTATATTATTGTAAGTTTTTGATAATGTACTTCTACCATGACAATATGAATACTTATCATGAATTACAGGAATGCCAATACCAGCTTCAACCATCGTAGATTCTAAATATTTGCTTGCTGATAATGTTTCAAATCCTGTAAAGATTTCAAAAGCATCACAATTTACATCAAAATTATAATCATATTCTTTTGTACTATCAATTATTCTTTGATAATTATTATCCAAATAATAATTTAATAATATTGCACATGGTATTAATGTTGCTGCTAAAGATATAAAACTTTTTTCAGGATCCTTACAAACATAATTTAAACTAATTATACCTTTTTCATTATTTTCCTTACTAGATAACAAGTAATGTCTTAGATTGTTATTGAAAGCTAATTCAACGCCAAAGTTTGCTCCAGAGTAACTACATGCCAAAATATTTTTATAGCCGTTCATAAACTCTTTAAAATATTTTAAATCCCTTGGTTCTACACATTTTGTTATAATCATATTCTTCATAAGTAATATTTTTGATGCAAACGAAGCAACAATACTTGAACCACCTACCCCCGATACTAATGTTGAGTCTTTAATTTTACTTAGTAAATAATTTAATTTTTCTAAGTCAGTATCATTTAAACTATCAACAACCCTATTATTCAATTTTTTGAAATTTTCGTTCATATTCTTTTCCATAAAAAATCCTCCTTAAGTAATTTATATCACTTAAAGAGGAAGTATTTGGTCTACTTAAAAAGTTTCATCTAAAAGTTCCATTTTATTTATTCTTTTAAGTTCAAAATGTCTTAAATCTTGACGAAGTTCGCAAAAGGCTGCACATCCCCATCCAGAATTATATAAAAATAAATCATATGGCCTTATAATTCTATTTAAATTTCCATCGGTAAATGAATAATAATTTATTTTTACTTTTCTTTTTTCTTTTATAGCCTTATTTAATATATTATAATAATTTTTAATATCATCTTTTAATTCAATATTATCGTTTTGAGATTCAAAATAGATTCCATGAACTTTATCAGCTATTATTTGTAACTTTTCCTTATCTTCTTCATTAACTTCTAGACTTTTTAAAAATTCATAATCTTCTTTAGAAAATTTGCGTAAAGGAATTTTAATACTTTGATTTAAAACATAACCTCCATAAGGTCCCATGATACTATCTATAAATATTCCTGCTTTTTCAAGTTCTTCCTTGTAACTTCTAACCATTCTTTCGGATACTTCAAGTTTTTCTGCTAGTTCCTTTATATTATATTTTCTACCATTTTCTAAATATTCAAGCATTAATAAACAATTTGATATTTTTGACATAATTAGCCCCCATTATAAGTCCAAAGCTGATTTAAAAGCTACTATATAATTTGTAAATTAAATAGGCTGCAAAAAGTAATGCTAACAAAAGTATTCCACTAAGAATTAACATTTCGGCTAAGCCCCAGCCTTTATTATCTTTTAGTTTATTATTTAAGTTTTTAAGCATATGTATCACCAGTAATCTATTATATTTGAAACATCTGTAATTGTCAATTTCATTTGAAAAATTTTAAATATTAATTATATTGTAAAATTTTTTGGTAACTACTTGATTATATAAAAATTATATGTTATATTTTATTTGTACTAGTACATATAGTACAATGGAGGATAATAATGATTGAACTTAAAAATTTAAGTAAAGCATTTGGTAAGGATAAACAAGTTATTGAAAATTTAAATTGTACAATTCCTGATAATGCAATTTATGGTTTGGTTGGTGCTAATGGTGCTGGCAAATCAACACTTTTACGCTTAATATGTAGCATCTATGAACCCGATAAAGGCGAAATATTAATTGATAATGTTAATTCGTTTGACAATGAAGACATTAAAGAAAATATTGTATTTATCCCTGATGACTTATTCTTTTTTAACAATTACAATTTGATTGATACTGCTAAATTTTATCAAAGTTTTTATAAAGATTTTGATTTAGAATTTGTTAAAAATGAGGCTAAGTTATTAAAGCTTGATATTTCAAAAACTATTTCTAGTTTTTCAAAAGGTATGAAAAGACAATGTGCGTTACTTTGCGCTATTGCTTGTAATACAAAATATTTATTTTTTGATGAAACTTTTGATGGATTAGATCCTGTTATTAGAAAGCATTTTAAAGATTTACTAATTAAACAAATGACAAAACAAGATACTACCATTATTATGACTAGTCACAATTTAAGAGAACTCGAAGATATTTGTGATAATCTTGGTTTGTTATATAAGGGTTCTATTCTTTTTGAAGGTGATATTGATAATTTAAAAACTAATATGATAAAGGTTCAAATTTCATTAAAGAGTGATTTTGATAAAAATACTTTTAAAGATTTTGAAATACTTTCATACAAGAAAATTGGTAATATAGCTACAATTATAATGGAAGACAATAAAAATGTTCGAAATAAATTATCTAAAATGAATCCAGTAATACTTGATTACTTACCCCTTACTTTAGAAGAAATATTTATTTATAAAATGGAGGTCCTAGGATATGAATTTAAGGAAATTAATTAATTTTAATTTTATAAAAGAAAACATAAAAAAATCACTTGGAATACTATTATTTTTATTCTTTATTATTCCAATTGTTAATATACTTTATCTATTTAATATGCTAAATCAGCAAATATATGTAATAAATTTAATTGACTTAACAAAAATGACTTACTTTGCTTCTTTTATATTTCCTGTAGTAATAGCATATATTTTGAATAATTATTTATTTAAACAAAATAGTTTAGATTTTTATTTATCAAAACCTATAAATAAAAGAAAGTTGTTTTTTTCAAATATTTTGGCTGGTCTTTTACTTATTTTAGTTTTATTGATAATAAATGTCATTGTATTTTCATTATTTAATTTAACTAATTTGTCTATCCCTTTTGCTTTATTATTCGATTATTTTATATACACTTTTGTTTTATATAGTTTTATCTATATAGTAATAACTCTCACTATATCTTTATGTGGTAACTTTATTACTGCTTTAATTGTTTCTATTATTCTAATTTGGTCTTTTCCAATAACTTTAGATGTTGATAAATTGTTGTCAGAAAATTATACAGAAACTTATATAAAGTTTAAGGGTGATAATAACGAATATAATGTTGATCATATTAAAAATATAAAACACCCTTTGACGTTACCAAGTAGCTATATTCTAAAAAAAGAATTTAATACTGGAGACATTATTAAAACATCTCTTCTTTCTATAATTTATATATTCGCTGGTTATGTTTTATTTAAAAGAAGAAAAATGGAAAATATAACAGCAGGGTTTAAAAACGAATCTCTACATTATGTTGTTAAAACAATTTCACTTTTACCATTTATGTTACTAAATGCTTTGTTTCTTAAAGAAAAAACTATTTTTACTGGTTTAATAATTACTCTAGCTGCAATATTTTATTACTTAATTTATGATTTATTAACTCAAAAGAAATTATATAAGCCATTAAAGTCTGCGATAATATTTACTTGGACTTACATTATTTTATCTCTATGTTTTTATGGTATTATTAGCGCTTATAACAAAAAGCAAGTTATAAATTGTAGTGAGCTAACAACATCTAATGCTTATTCTGAGTATTTAACTACCACAGTAACAAGTTTTGATTTAATAAAAAACAGTTTTAATAATCATAGCGACACTTCAGAATTATTTAATATAAATAATAATTCTTATCAAATAATCGTGCCTTTATCAAGTGATGCATTTACGAGTATTCATAAAAACGATTTAAGCGATTATATTAAATACATAAATAATGCTAGTTATAAAAATACTACTGCTGCTTATTACAATAATTATAAATTAAATGTTGATAAATTAGATTTAGATAATATAAAAATTGATAAAAATAATTATAGACTGGGTATAAAACTATACATCTATAAAAATCATGAATATCAAATTCTAACTATTCCAAACAATGTTAACAAAAAAACCATGAATTATATAACCACATTTCTTAATGAAAAATTTTTAAGTTATAATGATACTTCAAAACAAATATCTATAATAAACGGAAATAAAGATTTAACTAATTTATTAGAGTATGTTTCAGAAAAAGATGATGATGCTTTAACGAATTATTTAAAAAAACATTATAATGATGAATATAAAGGCGAATATATTGAGTTAATTTATGGTACAAATGATAATTACATTACTCCATTTAAATATACTATTAAAGATATTGAATCGTTTGAAAAATTTTTAAACACTTATAAAGATTTATGTTATAATGAAGGTAATTGTAAAAAGGAATGATGCTTAGTGAATATTAGTATTGATTATCAGTCACGAACACCTATCTATGAGCAAATAGTTAAAGGAGTTGAAAAGTTAGTTATTTTAAATGTTTTAAAACCTAATGAACAAATACCTTCAATCAGAGAACTAGCATGTAGTTTAGGAATAAATCCAAATACTGTAAAAAAAGCTTATGATATTTTGGATAGTAAAGGCATTATTATTACTAAATCTACGAAAGGAACTTTTATAACCGATGATATTATAAATGCTAGAAATGATAGAACTCAAGAACTATATGATGATTTAAATAATATAATAACTGAGCTTAAAAATTATGGATTTTCTACAGAAGAAATTATTAAAAAAATAAAAAAATAGTCAAACTAATATGGCTATTTTTATTTTGTTTTTAATTATAATGTTTTATCTTTTATCATTGAAATATTTGTGTTTTCGTTATAGTATTTTTTAGGGAATATTTGTTCTCGGGTGTCTACCTTCTTTCAGAGGCCTTGGGCTTATTGAGAGGAGGAATGCATATGAAGAAAAGAGTTTATGTAATTAAGCTACTTAACCGATTATGTATTATTCTGTTAATAACAGCTTTATTGTTGTTAATAATAAAATTAGACATCTGCCGTTAGGCAAATGTCAAACCAAAATTAAATTCTAGGTTGACATTCGTGTTGCGAATGTTCCTTTTTTATTTTATGAAGAATGTTCTTCATGTATACATTATACTAAATCAAAAAATTAAATTCAAGTAAAAAACCACACGAATGTGGTCTTTAATTTTAGAATTAAACTAATTCTACTTCAGCACCAGCTTCAGTTAATTGAGTTTTAATAGCTTCAGCTTCTTCAGCAGGAATATTTTCTTTAATATTTCCACCGTTGTCAGCTACAGCTTTAGCTTCAACTAATCCTAAACCAGTAATTTCTTTAATGATTTTAATAACTGCAATTTTGTTTCCACCAGCTGATTTTAATACAACTGTTCTAGTTTTTGGTCCTTCTTCAACAGCAGCAGCTGGAGCAGCAGCAACAGCAACAGCCATTGGATCAACACCAAATTCTTCTTTCATTGCGTCAACTAATTCTTTAACTTCAAGAATTGTCATTTCTTTTAATGCACTTATAAAATCTTCTTTGTTTAATTTTGCCATATTCTATTCCTTCCCTTCTAATTGTTCGGCATAAAGATTTAACCCTATTGCTAAATCTTTAACATATTGCATCATACCACCAGCAAGCATTGTAAGTAATCCTTCTCTTGATGGAATGGTAGCATATTCTTTGATTACAGCTAAATCTGCAACATTTCCACTGATAACACCTACACGGATGTCTAATTTATCATGTTTCTTAGCAAATTCTGATACAATCTTGATTGGTTCAAGTAATTCTTTACCAAATAGGATTGCATTTGGTCCTTCTAAGAAGTCATCTAAATTAAGATTTAATTCATCAGCAGCTCTTTTAAGTAATGTGTTCTTATAAACCTTTACTTCAGAATCAACATTTTTAAGTTCTCTTCTTAAAGAGCTTAGTTCTTCAACTGTTAATCCTTGATATTGGAATATTATAACACTTTCACTTGACTTTAGTTTGTTAACTATTTCATTAACAACTTCTTTTTTTTGTTCAAGAATTTTTGTGCTTGCCATATTCTCCTCCTTATTATATTAGAAAAGCTTCCCAAGGGAAGCTTAAAATTATCTTGTAGTTTTAAGTATCCCCTCGGTAGGACTTATTTTTATGCCTACTGTCTTTGGTTCTCGCTTTTTCTAACATGTATTATATTACATTTTTAATTAAATGTCAAAACTATTTTTATCTAACTTGATTCCAGGACCCATAGTTGTTGAAATAGCAATATTTTCAATAAATGTTCCTTTTACTGTTTGTGGTTTAGCTTTAGAAATAGTTGTGATAACATAACTTAAGTTTTCAGCTAATTTCTTTTCATCAAACGAAACTTTACCAATTACAGTATGGATATTACCAAATTTATCATTCTTGTATGTAACCATACCTTTTTTAAGATCTTCAACAATAGCACCAACTTTAGTTGTTACTGTTCCAGTCTTAGGGTTAGGCATTAAGTTACGTGGTCCAAGAATATTACCAATTTTTCCAACTTCTGGCATCATATCTGGTGTAGCAACTACAACATCAAAATCAAACCAGTTTTCATTTTTGATTTTATCAAGCATATCTTTTTCTCCAACAAAGTCAGCTCCAGCATTTTTAGCTTCTTCAGCAAAAGCTCCTTTAGCTATAACTAAAACTTTTTTAGATTTACCAGTTCCATTTGGAAGTGATAAAGCGCCTTTTAGTTGTTGGTCAGCTTTTTTAGGATCGATGTTTAATTTAATTGCAACATCAATTGTACTATCAAATTTAGTAACACTTGTTTCTTTAACTAATTTGATTGCATCTTCTAAAGTATATGCCTTATTTTTATCAACATTTTTAGATGCTTCCACATATTTCTTTCCATATTTTTTCATAGTTTACCTCCTAACTGTGGTTCATTAAGCGGACAATTCTTTATTTTTATATTATTTTTCTTCTGTTTCTTCTTCAGCTTTTTCTAAATCATCATGAGTTGGAACTTCAACACTTGCATCAGCCATTCCTTTAGCTTCTTCTTCAAGTCTTTCTAGTTCAGCTTCACGTTTAGCTTGTTCTTTTTCTTCTTCTTTTGCTTCAGCTGCTTGTTCTTCAAGTTCAGCATCGTTGAAACCTTTTACTGCAATACCCATATTACGAGCAGTACCAGCAATTTGTTTCATAGCAGATTCAACATCATAAGCATTTAAATCTGGCATTTTTGTTTCAGCAATTTCTCTTAGTTCTTTTTCTGTAATAGTAGCTACTATTTCATTAGCTCCTTTTTTACTTCCGCTCTTTATTTTAGCAACTTTCTTTAATAAGAATGCTGCAGGAGCAGTTTTAAGAACAAAATCAAAAGAACGGTCATCATAGATGGAAATTTCACATGGAACTACATCACCCATTTTGTCTCTAGTTGCTTCATTAAACTTAGTACAGAATTCTCCTAAGTTAATTCCAGCAGGTCCTAGAACTGTACCAACTGGTGGTGCAGGTGTAGCTTTTCCAGCTTCGATTTGTAATTTAATTTTCTTTACGACTTCTTTAGCCACGAAAACACCTCCTATAAAATTTTTTCGCGTAAGTGGTTATAGGGCAAGTCCGCAAGTTATCCCCTCCACTTAACAAATTATATTAAAAATATAAACTTGCAATTACGATATTACCACATTTTTACACATTTTACAAGAAAAATCCGCCAATTTTATTCTTTTTATTGGAAGAAATTAAAAAATATGGTAATATTATTAAAGATAGGGATGATATGAATGGCAAAGTTTTTTAATCAGAAGGTAAAAAAAGGTAAAAAAAGTAACACTTCTAGTATTTCCAAAACAGTAATTTTTGCAGTTATTGGTGTGATTGTTGTCATTTTTGCAGGAGTTTTATTAACTGTTTATGCCAAAAATAATCATAAAGATGTTAGCGTTAAACTTAGGGAAAAAATAGCAGTAGAAATAAATAATAAAGATGTTAATCAAGATTTATTTTTTGAAAAACTTGAAAATGTTAAAGAAAAAGATATTAAAATAAATTATGATAAAGTCGTATTTGATAAAGTGGGAACTTATGATGTAACAATAACTATTTACAATAAAAAATATTATTCAAAAATTGAAATTGTTGATACAGAAAGTCCGGTTCTAGAAACAAAAAGCCATAAAATAAATGTTGGTGAATCGTATAAAGCTAGTGACTTTGTTGAAAGTTGTAAAGATAATAGTGGTAAAGATTGTATTATAGAATTTTATGATGGTGCTCTTAATCAAAATGGAGAAAAAGTAGATTATAGAAACTTTACTAAAGAGGGACATTATGATTTAGAAATAGTTGCTAGTGATGAGGCTGGTAATAAAACAAGCCCTCAAAAAGCTACTTTAACAATTGGAAAAAATGACACTTATAAGCCAATCACTTGTAATTATGGTAATGGTGAATATGATGAGACAAATATTATAGCTGTAAATGTAACAAATAATGGATGTGCAATTGATTTGAATTTATATGATAATGAGGAAGTTTTAGCTCCAGTTAATAAGATAAAAGATTCTGAAAAAGAAAAATTAAAAAAAGAATTCAGTAAAATTAATTTAGGGGTTAAAAACATTTATATAAATACTGATATTACTACCGTACTTAATACTGCTGGTAAAGGTGTAGTTGGTTATACTTTAAAAGTTACTGTTTCTATTAAAAATAATAATAAAGAAGAAGTAATTGAAGAATATTATGTTAATCTTAATGGGGGAAGAGAATACACTATAAATAAATATTTATAAAATTTAAAAAAATCTGAAAACTCAGATTTTTTTCTTTGAATAAATTACTATTCCTGTAAAGCCAATAATAAGAATTCCAAATACTACACCAATTATTATGCCATCGTTTGAACTTGTTAAACTTCCACCTTTGCAAGTAATTCCAGCAATGCTACAAGCATCTGTAAATGTTTTTTCTGTTACTTCTAGATTATCTTTCTTAATCTTTTCTGCTACAATATCAGTATAATTTTCATCTTGATATGCTTTTAAAGCTTCATCTATTATTCTTTTTCCAACACTTTCATCCCAACCTAGAACATGATAAGTATCGCCAATTATTACTAACGGAACATATCCAGGATCTTCTCCGACTTGTTTAGCAATATCATTTGATAATGTTGAATTGACTTTATCATTATTAGTTTGATATGTAACTATTTCAAAATAATCTTCATAAATATTATATTTATTACTAAAATATTCAATTAGATTATGGCAATTATGACAAGTACTACTCCAAAACAAATATACTTTTACTTTTTCATGATCTGTTTTTTCAGGTAATTTCGTCTTTGCACCTACACTTGGTATTAATAATATACTTAATACTGTTAATATTGTTACAAGTATTTTTTTCATAGTGCCTACTTTCTAGATAATACTACTAAACCTGCAAAACCTAGAATTATTACACCAAATACTATGGCAATAACAGCTCCATCTGAAAGGCCTTTTTTTGCACTGTGATTTTCATAGACTTCAGTAATATCTGTTTTAGTATATTCATCCTTTACAGATATACTTTCTTCTTTTGCGGCTTGAGCAATTGTTTCTGCTTTTGGACTTAAATTATTGTCTTTTATTGCTTTTTTTACTATATCAGTATAGTTTTCATCTTGATATGCTTTTAGAGCAGCTTTAATTATTTCTTCCCCAGATTTTTCTCCGAATCCCATTAACTTGTAATCATCTCCGATAACAATAAATGGTACACTTCCATTTTCTTCTTCACCTACTATTTTTTTAACTGCTAACATAAGTTTTTGATTAGCAGAATTATTCCAAGATTCATATGCTGCGATTTGAAAATAATCTTCATAATCTTTAAACTTATCTGAAAAATAAGTTAAAAAGTCATAACAATGTGAACAACCTGCTCCACGAAATAAATAAACTTTTACTATTTCATGATCTGTTTTTTCTGGAAGTTTTATTTTAGCAGCTTTAACATTTGTCGCAAATAAAACTCCAACTATACTTATTAATAATACTATATACTTCTTCATTTTTCCCTCCGATATTTATTATACTTTGTTTGTTTCATTTTGTATAGTCTTTTTTGAAATATGTTTAGTATGAAGTTCTAAATCATTTTTACTTATATATGATATATATGCATCTTGAATTTTTGAACTCATATATGCTTCTTTTATGTTTTCTTTGCTATCACTTTTATATAAGCTATCACTTCTACTTTTTCTAATGTCCTTCATATCTTTAATGGCTCCGAGTGGTTGACCTGCCCCACCAACACATCCGCCTGGACAAGCCATAACTTCAACAAAATCATATTTATTTAATTCTTCGTATTTTTCAATTACTGTTGATATCTTGTTAACAACGGCAACTTTTAAATAATATTTGCCAAGATCTATTGTTGTACTTTTAAAATCTTCTTCTTTACGAATTTCATCTAAATGATATAACTTAATCGGTGCTTTTTTACCATTAATCATATAATATGCGGTTCTTATAACTGCCTCAGTTACACCACCGGATGCACCAAATATTAAACCACTTGATGATGACTTACCCATTAATGAATCGAATTCTTCGTCTTTTAAATTACAAAAATCTATATTTGATTCTCTTATTAACATGGCTAATTCTCTAGTTGTTATAGAAATATCAGTTTCTGGATAATACATCTTTTCTGTCTTCTTTGCTACACATGGAGCAATTGATACTGTTATTATCTTTTCTTTAGGTATTTCATACATCTCTGAAAAATACGATTTTACCATTATTGCTTCCATTGCTATTGGACTTTTACAAGTACTTAAATAATCTAAATCTTCTTGGTGATATTTTCTCATATATAAAACCCATGATGGACAACAACTAGTAAATAAAGGGGTTTTTTTATGTTTAAGTCTTTCTGCTAGTTCACTTGCTTCTTCCATTATTGTAATGTCTGCCCCAAATGTTGTATCAAAGACATAATTAAAACCAATATTTCTTAGAGCACTAACCATTTTTCCTTCAAGAAATGTTCCTTCTGGAAAACCAAATTCATCCCCGATTGCTACTCTAACTGCTGGTGCTGTAAAGGCTACTACAACATAATCAGTATCATTAATATAATTAAGAACTTTTTTATAATCATATTTTGGTACTAATGCCCCACTTGGACACGTTAAAATACATTGGCCACAATTAATACAATCATCAGTTAGATTATTTATACTATTACATGTTTTTTTACACATTCCACAATTAATACATTTTTCTTCAATTCTATCTATACTCACATTGTTAGGCTTTATTTCAATTCTATTCATTATTCACCTTTAACTAATATTTTATAAAATTTAACTAGCTTTACTAGAATTTCTTGTTCTTCTATTTTTATTTCATTCGTAGCAATTAATGTTGCTAAACCATTGGCATATAACCACATATTCATAAATAAATTTTTTGCTTCTTCGAAACTATATCCATGTTTATTAACAAGATTTATTATTGCACCTTGATTCCATTTTTCATCTAAAACATTTTCTATAGTTTTCCATTTTAAATTATTACTTAAAAATAAGCTAATAAATAAATTTTTATATTCTTGGGCAAATTCGACATAGGCAATACATAATGTTAACAATGCTTTTTTGGAATCTATTCTGCTTGTTAAAAATTCATCATATTGGTGTGATATTTCTTTATAAATATCTTCTTTAATTTCGTCCATATTACTATATATACGATATAGTGGTTTTGTAGATACTCCGAGGGATGCCGCTAGACTTCGAGCGTTTATGCTATCCCATCCATTTTCATTTACCATTTTTACTGCAACTTTTACAATCCTATCTTTTGATAATTCTACTACCGCTGGCATACATCCACCTCACTTTAATTGTTTACCTATGGTAACTTATGTTTCTATTATATCACAATGATATTTTAAGGAAAAGTATTTTTTATAAATTTCAGAACAAAACTTATATTTCTAACGAAATTCAAGTATCTGTGTTACCTCGTGGTAACACTAAATCCACATCTATCACAATTTTGACTACTTGGATAATATTTATTTATCTCAATTACTTTTTACCTAACCATTTTGATTTGTATTTTAAGACTCGCGCAAATTTATTAATTGGTATGTTTTTTAAGTGTTTTGCTATTTTTTAGGACTTGATACATACTTTTAACATCTAAGTTTTTAATTGCTATGATGTCATCTTCTTTTATTATTTTATTTACAAAAAAAGTATAACCTTTACAAAAAAAATTTGCAAATCTTGCTTTGCAAATTTTTTTCTTATTTCTTTTCAATCCAATTTTTGCCTTCGACAGTTCTTGCAACTAACATAGCTGATGCTGAATCTCCGACAACATTTAAAAGCGTTGCTGGGGCATCAATAATAGTTGCTATGATAGTTAATATTGGTAAGGCCGCTACATTATAGTTCATCATAGTTAAAATTAACATTTCACTTATTGTACCACCACCAATAGGTACTGCAGTTACTAATAAAGTTGCAAGTAAAGCAATTCCAAGCACTTTAGATATATCCCCAAAAGTTGAAAGTGATGTTCCAAATAAACTAACTAAAAACATTATTTTAAATACACTTCCTATACATGAACCATCTTTATGAAAACTTGTTCCTAATGAAACTGTAGTTTCAGCAATATCTGTTGGAACTCCTATTTTCTTAGTACATTCTATATTTACTGGTACGCTTGCAGCTGATGAACACGTTCCTAAGCTAGTTAAAGCTGATGGAATTATATTTTTCCAAAATGCTTTAACACCTTTTTTTCCGGCAGCTATAAAAGCATAGAGAGTATAAAATAATGCCATAAATACAAGACATACTATTGTATAAATTACAAAAGTTTTTAAAAAACCAATTGCTATCGTACTACCTAAAGTTCCTACCAAACTAGCAAAATAGCAACCAAGTCCTATCGGAGCATAATACATTATTATTTCAACTAATTTGTACATTACTTCACTAAATGAATCAAATAGTTCAGCAATCTTTCTTCCTTTTGCTCCAGCTTTATTTATAGCTAAGCCAAATAACACCGACATTGCTATTAAAGCAATTAAATTGTTTGTTGATAAAAGTCCTACAAACGAATTAGTTGATAATACATTTACTGTTCTTTCTAATATATTTAGTTCTATATCTTCTTTTACTGTATTGTCAAAAACTTCCTTAATAGCATCGGTATCATTAGGATTTACTAAATTAGTAAAAGATGTTGTTAAAAAACCAAATAATACCGCTATAATAGATGTTATTAAAAATATTATTATTGTACTGGTTAATATTTTACTTAACCTTTTCTTTTCATTCATTTTAGAAATGGATGATGTGATTGTAAAGAATATTAAAGGAACAATTATTACTAAAAGTAGATTTAAAAACAGATCCCCTAGAGGTTTTACCACTTGGGCTTTTTCTTTAAATACTAATCCACATATTACACCAATAATTACCATACCTAAGAGTATTAATGTTCCTTTATAGTTTTTAATAATTTTTTTCATTTATCCTCCTTTATAAAATTATTAAAAGTTTAGACATATTTCCTAGGCATTCCTCCTTTTATTATCCTTATCTTATCATATTCTATTATATTCGTCAAAAAGTAGAACAAAAAAAGTGCCAAACTTGACACTTTACTTTAATGATGGCAAATCAAAATCGTCATCGTCTTCATTGTCATAGAAATTCATAACCGGTTTTTTACTTTCAGGAACAAATATTTCTTCTTTTTCATCTTTTAAGATTATAGGCTGGTCTTGAACTTCATTTTTTGGTAAAATTGGTTGTTCCAAAATTCCTTCTTGTGGAATAATTATTTGTTTTGGAATTTCTTCTTTAGTAATAATTGGTTGATCAATAGTTTCATCTTTTGGGGTATAAGGTAATAGTTTTCTTTTTTTGTATGATATTAAAGGTCTATTTAAAAACTTACTAAATTTTCCTTTACCATTATCACTTTTTAATCTTATTATTTTAAGAATATCCTTAATTATAACATATAAGGCTGGTACTAAAACACAAAATAACCATCCTGTTTTTGTAGCTAAGAATGCTTGTGCTCTTCCAAGTTGTGGTATTCTTAATGCGACTTTACCTACGATACTTTTAAATTCTACATCTACCCCATCATCTACAAGGTTAAAATCTCCTTTTGTTCTATAATGATAGTTTCCATCAGCGTCTTTACTAACCGCTATTACACGATGGGTGATTGTTCCACCATGGACCCCTGGTATACTTGAATTAAAAGTTATAACATCGTTTATCTTAATATCTTCTGGTTTATCTACTTTTACATCAATTACTACATCATATACATTGATATTCGGAGTCATACTTGGTGTAATTATTGTATATAACGAAAATTTAGGTTCATGACCACTACCTTTTGCGGCGTAAATTCTAACTGCTATGAAATAGTATACTAGTGCTATCATAACAAGCATAAGCAAAGTAAAAACAGTCCAACTGACTATAGTTGAAAGAAATTTCAAGATTTCCCGAAAATTAGACTTCTTTTTTACTTCGGAGTTCATATCACACTTCCCTTATTCTTTTTTATTATATCCAAATATTTGACAAATAGCAATAAACATTGATAAATTTTTCGTAAAAAAAGATAAATAAACTTTTTATGATATTAAGTCTTTTTTTTCAATTAAGGAATATAATACAAAAAATTGCATAAAATTAAGTATAATTTATATTATTTACTTTACAAATAGACAAAATTATATTAAAATAATTTTATCTGGAACCGTAGCCAAGTGGCTAAGGCGTGGGTCTGCAACACCCTGATCACCAGTTCGAATCTGGTCGGTTCCTCCAAATAAAATCAAAGCCTTTGAACCAAAGGCTTTTTTATTTTAATATTATAACTTTTTATTTAATCTTTGTTCACAATCAAACAAATTTATTTTTTCGCTTACTCCATTTTTAAATACAAAATATGGCTTTGTACCTATCACTTGTACGCCTTCTTCTGAAATGTAAATGGCATCTTCTTCTGGAATAGCAATTACTTTGCCGATTTTTTCAGAATATTTTGTTATAGAGTCTGTAAACATTTTCATGCGTTCATTATTCTCTTCTTCAGTATATTTTGATTTCCTATTTGTATAATGTGGAAAAATAGATATTCCCGATAATACATCAAAGCCCTTCGTATCTTCTAGATTTACATCATTAGGATCCATACTGGCAATAATATTTATATCATAGCCAAATATAACTGCTCCAGCACTTCCACCGATTACTACACCATCTTTATTGATATAATCTCTGATGTTTTTAAAAGCTCCACTTTCTTTTAGCCCTAATAGCAATTTATAAGTATTTCCACCACCAATAAATAAAGCTGAATAATCTTGTAAATTTCGTGAAGCAAGGTCTTCAAATGATCGTACCATTGAAATACCTGTTTTATCTACACTTTTTAATTCCTCGTTTATCCACTCATAACAATCATCATATGGGTATTCATTTTCATCCATTGCTAAAGGAATATATAGTATCGGTTTGTTATGATCAATAATCTCATTAAGTTTTTGATTGGCTAATGTATTTTGATCTCCAGATCCGCCACCACATAATATTAATTTCATTTATTTATTACCTTCTTAAGTTTTGTCTATTATTATTAATGGTATATATATTTCATCATCTGTATATCCAGCATGTTGAGAAACCAGTCTTTCATCACCATCTGATACTAATGCTTTATTAGAATCTTCTGCGATTGCTAAATAATCTCCGATAGCACTTCTAAACAATATATTTTCTTTACCATCACCGAATAGTTTGCTTTTGATTATTTCATCTTTTTTATATAAAGTAAAATAATTTCCAAGTAATTTATTAAACTCTTCTTCAAAGCTTTTATGCATTCCATCTTTTACTTTAAACGATATCGCGCGTTGTTCTATTGATGTATTTCTTTCTAACATTATTTTTAAAGATGGATAATCATTTAAAAATAGGTTATTAACTTTTATATGTCCATGGTCTGCTATTACAAAAACAATGGTATCTTCTAAGTCTTGGCATAACTCATCGACTTTTTTATTTCGTTCTTTAATTAATTTATTTGTTTCATTACTATCTGGTCCAAAATCATGCATTGTACTATCTGGTTCACTATCATATGCATAAATATATTTCTTACCATCTTCTTGACATTCTTTTTTTATTATTTCTAACATGTTATCTAAATCTTTATATGGATTATCACCAAATGGGAATAAAATTTTACTTTTGTATTTTCCTATTTCATTTATTTCATCAGTAATAGTTCTATTTATCAACAATTTATTTCTTATTTCATCATATTCTTTATTTACTTTTTGACTATCTTTTTCTATACCTCTGAATAACATTATTATTTTATCTAATGGTTCAACATAAGAATACCATCCTAGATAACCATGCTCAACCGGATTTAAACCAGTCATGACTGAATATGTTGCAGCAGTTGTTGTTGCTGGGAATACTGTGGTTATCTCTTTTTTCCTATTTTTGATAAAGAAATCTTCTTTATCTAATACTCTATCAAGTATTCTTGATCCCATTCCATCAAATAATATAACTACAACGTTTTTGGGTTGTTTTTTTTCTAATAATTCATCAACATAGCTTAAAGTATTATGATGATAATCTAATTCAAAATATTTTCTTATTGAACAAGCTAAATTAGTTATACACTCATTATAATTATTTTTTACATACATTATTATCACATCCTACTTTAATTTAATTGTATATTCTCTATTTCTAATAGTAACTAATAAATTAATTTCACTTGCTTCATTTATTTCACTAGTTGTTTCTAGTATTAATTTATTTATTTCTCGTGATGGGTTTGCATATTTTACATTTGCTTTTTTCGCTTTCCCATCTAATATGTATTCTACTTCCATAAAGTTTGTCGCAAATGCATTAGCATCATTTATATTTTGAAATGAAGATGTTGTTTTATCTAAAACTAAATCATAATCCATAACAATTAATGTTGATTTATTTTGATATGATGCACCAGCTACTACAACATCCATACATTTATATTTATCAGTTTTATATCCACATTCATATTGATATTCATATCTATTTGTTATAAGTACAGATTTGATGTTTAATGATGACTCTTTTAAAGATGTTCCTGAAAATGATATTGTTTCGTTTATTTTTGCATTTCTTACTCTTTTAACATCAATATATTGCACTGGATTTAATTTTACTGTGGTTGTTTTAGCTAAAAACGATTCACTTTTTGTTGATTCACCTTGATATAATACAACTTCAAATTTTTCACCTTTATATTTCTTGTCTATTTCATATGCCATTATGTATGTTTTGGTAGTTGAAACAGAAATTACATCATTCATATAAGGATCTCCATAGTCTAAGAAATTATTTCCTTTGCTAAGAGATGGATATACATAATTTTTATTATAATATAGTTTAAAGTTATTATAATTTATTCTTGAATCATTTCGAGAAGTATTTTTAACTTCAAAACGAATTACTATATAATACTTATTTTCATCTATGATGTTACCTTTTAAATCAACATTAGTTATCATGCTATCCATTATTTTATAGGTCATTCCACTATTAGAAAATGTTTTATTCTCTTTATATGTATATCTTAATTTTTCAGTATTTTTATATATTACAAAACCTAAAAATACAACTAATATTACCCCGATTAAATAAATTATTTTCTTATTTTCTAAATAGTAATATTTTAACTCTCTAGCAAATCTTCTTAAATTTCTTTTGGTTTTATATGTTTGAAAATTAAGACTTAATTCTATTTCTTCACTGTCTTCTTCAGTTATCTTTAGTTCTTTTAAATCATTTTTAAAATTAAATTTCTTAACATCAAATCCCAATGCTCTGATAGATAAAAATATCAAAAAGAAATAACTTGGATAATATATAATGTTAGCAAAATCACGGTATGTTCTGGCACTTGCTGTTGCCCACAGACCTTTACTTAAAGAACTTATTAATACGGATGCTAGAATTATTCCAATTAAAAGAATTATATAATAAAGTATTGTAAAAAAATATAATTTTGTGGGTTTCTTTTTTAATTTCAAAAGAACATATACTGATATTAAAGTAATTATCATAACTATTATAGCAACATATAACCAATTACTAATTGTTGATGATACTAAATCATCTGATACAATTACACTATAGTTATTAGCTACATATTCTTTAAAGAATCCTACTACTGTATTAGTTTTAATAATTATAAACACACTTAAAATAGCTAGAATAAAATGAATTTTTCTAAAGTTTTTGATCAAGAATGCATAAGGCTTTTTTAAAATCATTTTAACCAACCCTTTTCTTTAATAATTTTATCAAAAAAAACAACCTTTTGTAAAGTTGTTTCTATCTTTTTGTTACTAATACTTGATCTTTTAATAAGTATATTGTTTCATTTTGATTAAGTAAGTCTAACTTTGATATTTTAAATAATTTACTTACTGTATCTAGTGTATCTCCTTCTGCTGTTATATAATAACTATAATTATTTTTAGGTATTAGTATTTCTTGACCAGGATAGATATAATCTTCCATTTCAAGGCCATTTAAACTTGCAAGTAGTGTCGGATTAATATTATATTTTTCTGCTATTTTATATAGTGAGTCTCCGCTTTCTATTATATATGTATTAAAGTATTTATCTTCATTTTTAGGAACTATTATTTCCATCCCTGCTCTTAATTCACTATCAAAATATAGATTATTTAACCGCATTAAGTCTTGCACAGATATATTAAATTTACTTGCTAATATCTTAATATTTTCTCCATCTTTTACCAAATAGTTATTAAACATATTATCACTCCTAGTATAAGATATGTTTAATTATTATTTTGGTTAGTCTATAAAAATCATATTTGTGTTATTAAATTCCCATTCACTATATTTAAGTAAAGGTTTTTCTCCATATAATGGATTAAAATAATATAATGTATCTTTTGATATGTAATATATATCTAAATTATCTACTTTAACTATTTTACTTACATCTTTATTTGTTACTAAATAGTCTTTTTTAAATGTTCCATAAAGTTTTGTATATTTTAAAGTATAATTATAATATTCGGTATTGGAAAAATTTAGTCTATTGTTCTTTAATTTTTGATTAGTAACCTTTTCCCATTTACCATCATTATTTACTTTATATTCTGTTTTATAAATATCTTTTTTCTTTAAATCTATATAATATTCAAGTTCACTCTTATTATCATATAAATATACTTTGTTTTTATAGTCTCCGAGAAAATAACTATCAAAATATAAATCATATCTTAGTTTTATTTCACTAGTTTTGCCATTTTTAAATGTTATCAAGTTTATTTTAGAAAATTGGTAATCATTATTATAATCAGGTACTAATAAGTAATCTTTAGTTTGATATATTAAATTCAATTTATATAGATCTTTATTAAATAAACTAATTGTTGTATTTTTCTTAGGGCTTAAATATACAAATTCATGGTAATTCCATAACAAAAATTTATGATTTTCTAATGAATCTATTTGTATATTTTTATATGTATCATTCTTTTGAAATTCATTAGTATTATTTGGATAGAAAAACCCTTCTTCATTAGAGCATACATCATATAAATTTATATTTTTAGCTTTAAATGATAAACATGTATAGTTATCATTCTTAGTAATTTTTATATCTTCCACTAACTTTCTTTTGTTAGTATATTTATCAAATGATATAACTTCATATTCTTTATTATCTAATGTAAATATAAAACTATAATACTTTTCTTTTTTGTGATAATTTTCATTTACTTTAACGTCATTTATAGTATATTCTAGATTATAATTGTGTGTTGCGTTTAAAAAGTAAATGAATATAGTAAATATCACAACTAAAAATATAATTAGGTTTAATAATTTTCTTTTATTTACTTTCTTCTGCATGACCATATTTTTGTTTTTCTTCCATCATCATTTCTGTTATGCTTGTTTCTATTTCATCAAGTCCACTTTTTGGAAGATTAGATATTGCTACTTCTTCTTTAACTGTATCTATTTTAATTTTTCCCCAAATTAGGCCTTGATATACAAATAAGTCATTGTATAGATCTGGTGTAATTGAACTTAAGAAATATCCCCAAACAACACGTTTTTGGCCTATTAAAATTCTTTTGTTTGTTAAAACAACTACACATGTTTGAAATATGTCGTAAAACTTATCATTTTTTTGACCTGCAAAAGCAAAAGTTACAAATTCTCCAGGATTTAGATGTTTTTCTACAACATTACAATGGTCCTTTAAATTCCATACTACTCCACCTGGATGTTTGCGTTTAAATTCTAGCGCTTTATCATAAACTTGTCCCATAATATCACCCAATTATATTTTATAATAAATTTTTTAATTTGGCAATTGTTACTTTAAATATTTACTGTATACCCAACGATTATTATAAATTTGTGTCCAATTATTTTTTGTTTTCATAACGCTAACGGTAGTATTGTTAGGAACTCTATATAAAATAATGTTTCCATTTGGTTTATTTCTAACATTCAATAAAGCTGCTGTAGTGCTTTTAGATTCATAATAATTTTTTGGTTTAGATTTTGTAATATAATTACTTGCGACATATTCCTTATCATTTAATTTAGCCCAACCATTATTAATACTTTCTACCTTAATTTTAGTATCTTTATGTAAAAGATTTACAAATTTGTAATTAACACCTGGTCCATATCTAATATTTAAGTTAGCTGTTGTATAATAAATATTATCATCTGTGCTTTCTTCATCTATGATCTTAACAAAGTTAATGTTTCTATTATTTTTTATTGTTGTAAAATTTGGATCTATGAACATCCCATGTTCTGGTTTAATGTTATATTCTGTTGTTTTTAAAATCCATAAACCTAGATTATTTTTTGCCCAACCCGAACCAGACATTTTACCTCGACCTAAAGTTATATGAAAGTGTGGTCCAGTTGCAAAACCATCTGCACCTTTTGGAAATATTACTTCACCACGTTTATAAATTTTACCTTTGTAAACGTTTCTTAAATCTTTGTCTTCGGGATGAACTACCATTATTGTAATATAATCTGTAAATGTTGGAGTTATTACTGGAGTTGTACTTTCAAGCCATATTGTATTTGATGCTCTTAGTCCTACACCATAAACCTTTTTTACTATTAATTCATTACATGGACAATAAAAGTAACTGTTACTACCAGAACCACAAGCATCATCAATCGGATAATCTTTTAAATTGCCTTCAGAATGTTTTTTATGTGTATAATTATCATCATAACCTTGAGTTATATTCATTATTCTTAGTGGATAAGTTAAATAATTCATGTTTCACCTCACTATATTATATGAACTAGTCCACCTTTTTCAAAGTGCGTTTGTCTATATTTTAAATGCGTGTTATAATTATGGCGAGGTATTTATGAAAAAAATATATTATTATGATGATTTTGATAGCGATGTTGTTAAATCTAAAAACCAAGAGTATGTTTTAAAAACTAATTATAAATGGATTAACAAAAATATCTTTTATGTAATCTGGTCTTATGTAATTTATTGGATATTTTTATTAATAAGTTTTTTTTATATAAAATTATTTTTGCACGTTAGAATTAAAAATAAGAAAGTTTTGAAAGGAAAATGCAATTATTATTTATATATTAATCATACGCAAGAAGTTGGTGATGCTTTTATTCCCCCGTTTATAACCAGATATAAAAGACCATTTTATGTTGTTAATAAAGCCAACTTAGGAATTCCTGTGTTAGGTAAATTACTTCCTTTATTAGGTGCTATTGTTATACCTGATGGAATTCATGATATGTTAAAATTTAGAGAAGCATTAAAATTCTATGGGGATAAACATCCAATCATTATATATCCTGAAGCTCATGTGTGGCCATATTATACAAAAATTAGGCCATTTAAAAATAGTGCTTTTCAATTAGCTATTGAAGAAAAAAAAGAAGTATACTCTGCAACCACTACTTACAAAAAAAGTAAGATATTTAAAAAACCCAAAATTGTAGTTTATGTTGATGGACCTTTTTATGTTGATAACTCACTTACTAAAAAAGAAAAAAGTAACACATTAGCTAAAATTGTAAGAGATAAAATGATTGAGAGAAGCAAAATGTCCAATGTGGAATATGTGATATATAAAAAGAAAGATAATTAAATATCTTTCCAACCTGCGATATCATTAATATCAAACTCATATTTTAGTTTTTTGTTATAGGCATTTTCATATGCTTTTTTTCTTGCTTCATAATCAACTTCAGCCATTTTAATTGAATCACTTTTAATAGATTCATTGGCTTCAGGATAAATAACTTTGTTAATTATAACTCTATATTTTACGACATTAAATTCGTTATTATCTGTAATATCTGTATCAATCATTTTAACAAAACAAGAAATAACTGGAACATCTAGTTCATGAGCAAATTGATAGGCTCCACGCTTGCATGGTCTTGGAAGTCTATAATTAAACCACATCTCTTCTTCTGGATAAATTAAAACAATATTTCCTTTAGAAAGTATTTTTTTTAATTCAGGAACAAACTTTTTAATTATATAATTTGGACTTTTTGATAAAGGAATTACTTCAATATTATTAAAAAGAAAACCTAAAAATCCTGGCATAGCTAAATTTGTATCCTGAACAACAATATATAGTTTTTTATGTAACTTCTCTTCCACAATTTTTCTAATATTGTAGCTGTCTAAAGGGTTAAAATGATTACTTGTTATTATTGCACCATTTGTTAAATCAACATTTTCTAGTTTCTCTAAACCAATTATATCAATATTTGGATATATTTCTTTGGCTATCTTTTTTACCGTCTTATTAGCAATCTTATTTTTAATAAAATATATTGGACTTTTTTTATTTCGATAGAATTTATTTATACAATTATTTATTTCTTCTTCACTAAGATTGGGGTCTTTGATTTCAACTTTTTTATTTAGTTCATTATTTTCAATATTTGTTTTTATATTGTTGATAACTTCTTTTTTACTTCCACCGATTATCATAAACGAGTTTCTTTCCCACTTTCAAAAACATTTTTTAAAGTGTTCGTTTCATTTACTAGTAACGATGCTCTTTTAATCATTAAATCCATCCATTTAGAATCCTTATTCTTGTCTTCATCTGTATAACTATTTTTTATTTTTAGTATTTCTTCATAATATGGTGTAAGTTTAGCATATTTCCAAAAGTAATCTTTGTATTGAACTTCATCATATTGCCATGGCTTTAAAAATAAATTGTAGTGAATTATTATTGGATTTTCTAATTCTTTATTATTTGGATTGGGCATAGCATCATATTCATCTTTTAAGTACTTTATATGTCCATAACACATGGCATTTATATAATCTTGATCTGGTGCTATTACATCGAAACCATATTTGGTATATAAATCTAAAAATTTCTCATCAATTTTTAATTCTCGCAATTTCTTTGCATCCATAAGAAGTACACCAGAATTAATATATTTATCTCTAGGTATACCTACGACTTGTTCAAAGTAATTTGCTAATATTTCATTATCTATTGTAGATTTATCTATGATACATCCTAAATAATTGTCTTCAAGTTCTTCGTTGAAAAACTCTGAAATATCACCTGGAATAACTGTATCTGAATCGATATATATACATTTATCATATTGTGGAAACATAACTGGAATAAAAATACGGAAGTATATTGTTAGTGTAAATGTATATTCTCTAAGTCTATTTCCTAATTTGTCTGTTATCATACTTAGATTTTTATTCATTTCAGTTAAAATTATTTTGCAATTTTCTGTTTCTAAACTCTTTAATTTTTCAGCATTTTCTTTACTTAAATTTTCATATATTATATTTATATCATAATTATAATCTTTATTTGCATTCATTATTAGAGATTTAATTGAAACCGCTACAAACTTGGAATATACATCATCTATAGCATAAAATATGGGGATTGTTTTTTTCACTTTATTTCCTCCTTTAATTGTTGATAACGGGTTAAAATATCATCAAATTCATGGCACTTTAAAATTTCATGTAGTCTATCTATGTTCCAGGGTTTTACTTTTTGTGTTCTAAAGTATGGAAAGAACTTAAAAGTAGTAGTAAAATGACGAAATACTGTGTCATTTTTTAATGCGTGTTGTTCATTATATTTTCTTTTTACAATTAATTTTGGTTTGCAATACTTGTTAATTGCTGCTTGGTCTGGAAGTAACATTTTCCTGGTTTGGCACATAGAGCGAGCCTTCTTAAAGCTACCACTTTTTTTTATTAAATCTAGGTTCATAATTAATACACCTGAATTTAAATAATCTTTTTTAATTTTATTTTTACTATAAAAATACTTGCCATAAAAATCTCTGGCTCCTACGATTTCATATTTAGAATTATCTAAATCATAAAAACTTTTAAATGAATTATATGCTATGACATCATTATCTAAATACATTATTTTACTTGGCATGTTGGGAACCAAATCAGCATAAAGTCTAAGCATGCAATACGGAGTAAACAATGTATCAATATTTCTCAATGGAACTTCTTCTAAAAAGTATTTTTTTACGTCAATTAATTTAACAAAACTATTTTTGTTTGTTTTTTTTACTAATTCATCTAACTTTTTAATTGTTTTTTCACTTACACTTTTTTTATCTTCATAATCCATACTAAAAACATATATATTTAGATCTCCACTTTCATGTTTTATTAATGATAATATGGATATTATTAATCCATCAACAATATTTGAATCCCCACAATAAAGTATGTTCATTTCTACTCCTCACTTTTGCATATTGCTATTAAATACTTTTCATTTTCTATTAATTCTATTTGTTCTTTTATCTTAGTTGTATCAACATTTATTAAACCATATGATATTCCAATACCTTTCATTTTAACAAATGCTTCTTTCATAACCCAAATTCTTGTAAAATCATATACTTTATTCGTTGAATTTAGTATTTCGTTTTGTTCATTATTAGTAAAATATTTTCTTACAACACTCTCTTTATAGACAAAATATTCTACATCTACCCCGATTTCTTTATCACTTATAACTAAGACTATCGTACCATTACTATGACTTATATTAAAATAAATCTTTTCATTTTTTAAATATGGTTTATTATATTCATTATATATTATCTCATAATCTGAAATATTATAGTCTTTTTTTAAACTCTCTTTTAAAAGTTCTTTGGCGTTTGCATTTTCTTTTATATATAACCTATACATGACTACTTAAGAAATTTACTATATCTTCCACAGTTTGAATTTTTTTGATTTCTTTATCGGGTATTTCTAGTTGATATTTGTTTTCGATTTCTGAAACTAATGTTACTAAATCTAATGACTCTAAATCTAAATCAGCTATTAAATTAGTTTTTAAATTTATACTTTCTTCAGGCACTTCAGCCACTCCAGCGATTATTTTAATTATTTCTTCTTTCATTTTTCTTCCTCCATTATTTTATTTCTCATTATTTTTCTATTATTGTTCTTTGGAAATTCATCATTTCTTAATGTTACACTTGATATTTGATGATTCTTTGGAACCTTACTGTTATACTTGTAAATTAAACCATTAAAGTAACTTATGTTTCCAAAATATTCTTCATTCGGATAAATCATTGCTATTAATTTATTGTCTTTAGCATACACTATTACTTCACATACACCTTTATCTTTTGATAACTTTTCTTCTATAACTTCGGGTGATATATTTTCTCCATTACTTAGTATGATTAAGTTCTTCTTTCTTCCAGTGATATAAAGAAAACCATTTTCATCTAAATATCCAAAATCTCCAGTATTAAAATAACCCTTTTTAATAACGCTTTTTGTTGCCTGTTCATCTTTATAATAACCAAGCATTACAATATCACCTTTTACTAATATTTCATTATTTTCAATTTTTATATATGCGCCTCGCACTACTTGACCTACAGAACCATCTTTATAATACTCATTTCTGTTAACTGCTAAAACCGGAGAGCATTCAGTAATTCCATACCCATTTAATATTTCGATACCAATTGATCTAAACCATTTAACGTATTTAGCATCTAGAAAAGCTCCACCGCAAATAATGTATTTCAAATTCCCACCGAAGTTAGCTAATATTGATTTAAATAATATGTGTCTTAAATCTATGCCTATTTTTAATAAACTATTACTCATTTTAATTGTGGCTTTTAAAATAGTGGCTTTCTTGGTTTGACGAGCAGTTTTCCATATTTGTTTATAAAAATTTTCTATAAACACAGGTACAACGAACATAGTGTTTGGTTTTGATTTTTTAATTTCATTTATTAAATATTTTAGACTATTATTTAAAAACACGGGGACACCGTAATAGAATGGTTTTAAAACACTTGTAATTAACCCAAAGGCATGATGAAAAGGTAAACAAGAAAATACTAAACCATCTGGCTTAAATAAACAGCTAGCACCATAAATATCACTTAATATATTTTTTTCACTTAACATTACACCTTTATTTGCACCAGTTGTTCCCGATGTAAAAAATATTACACGACATTCATCTTTTGCTTTATTGTCTTTAAATTCTAAACCTTTATTATCTTTAATTAATATATCTATATCATCTATATAATATGATTTATATTTTTTTTCTATAACTTCTAAATCGCAGTAATTTTTAGAGTAGTAAATTATTTTTGAATCACTTTTTTTAAGCAATTCTTTTATTTTATCTGTTGATAAGTCTTTATCTATTAATACTGCTACATTTTTACTAATTATAATGCTAAAAAATAATACTAAGTAATTATATGAATTTTCTCCGATTAATGCAATGTGTTTGTTTTTATAATTATTGCTTAAATAATTACTTAATATTCTTACATCATTGTTGAAGTCATTATATGTTTTTCTAATTTCTTCTTTTTGAGCATTATTAAAAATAAAGGCTACTTCGTCTTTTTTATCCCCTAGGTTCAAAGTTAACAATTCTTTAAAATCTTTTAGTTTTTTATGTTCATAATATGCATATGGTTTATTCATAATTCCACCCCATGTACTTTTTAAGTAATGACCCTAGATATAATAATATCACGTTTTTTAAGATTTGAAAACATATTTTGTTTTATAATAAACAAAAATAACTAATTTGTATTTTTTTTAGCTCTATACCTTTCCATTTCATTAAAAGGTTTAAAATATATTCTTGTTCATTGTTATTTAGATCTTTTTAAATAGGCATGGTTTTAGACACAGTCATGCAAGTTTACTTATAAACTTAGGATGCGATAGTAGAGAAGTTGCTGATAGGTTAGGAGATACTATACAAATTGTTGAGAAAACATACTTCCATTTGTTTAGCAAAAAGAAAAAACATAGCATAGAATTATTAAATAAATTTAATGGAAGCAAGAGGTAAATAAGAGGTAAAATTAAAAAAATCCCGTATTTACGGGAGAAAATTCAATTTGGTGGAGTAGAGGAGAGTTGAACTCCTGTCCAATATATCCTATATCACAACGTCTACAAGTTTAGGTAGATTTAAATGTCCTAACTAAAATGGCTCTACACTAACCTATTAATTAGTAAGTTTAGTGAAATTCTATACATTAACCTAAACAATTAATATATTATATCTTATATTTATTAACCCCTAGTTCAACCTATAAGAGAAATTGAATAGAAGTGCTCCCTTATCCTAATTATTAGGCAAAAGCAGGAGCGAAACTATAATTAGCTTCGTCATTTAATTTTAATTTTGCACTTAAGGTATGCCGACCACTTGCAGTCATGCCTAGTAATACATGTCGAAACCAGTACTACCCCATGAATTAATTATAGCAAATATTTATTAATTTGTCTATAATTTAGCAACACTTTGACTTAAATCATTTTGTGTGTCTTTAGTTAAATCCTTTATAAAAGTTTGGCTATTTTCATTAAACTTAAACGTTTTATCAAATAAACCGCCTTTTTTAAACATGTCCTCATCAGTTGGAATTTTCTTTATAAAGTCATTTACGTAATGAGGTAAATCGGCGGTTTTTACTACAACCATGCCTTTAGCTGTCGGAGAATAAGTCCCTTCCTCAATTTTTCGAATACCTGGTAAACTATTAACCATTAAATAATTACAAACTTTAGGTATAAAATATTCAATCCAAGCATTTTTATTTTCTATGTTAATATCTAATGTAGTTGCATGTCCAAAATCTCTTAACATGATAATTATGTGATTATCAGAAATGGATAATATTGTTTTTTCAGAATCTGCCATAAAATTATCTAGACCGTCAAAAATACTGGTAGCAATTTGAGTTTTTTCTCCATATAATCTAGTTCTTCCCTTTTCTAATTGCACCATGCTACTTCGTAATATATTTTCATTATTAATAATAAATGTGTGGAAAACATGCAATATTTCAGTTATTGAAGTTGATTGTGCTAATATACCTTCTAAATCTATAAAACAACTATACCCATAGATATCTTCATTTACTTTTCTAACAAGTTCTGGAGACATACTAGCAAATATTTTTATAAAAGTATGTTCTAATCTATCATAATTGTATCCACATTCAAAAACTTGTTGATGATATTTTTTGAATGTATTTTCAATAAACTTTTCAATATTTGAACCTAATTCAAAACTTCTTACTACCCTTAAAAATAGCAATTCTATTCTATCTATAGTATCGCTTAATTTTTGGGCATAGGAAATGATCTCACCTGGATTATTTTTATCGGCATTATTTGGAAATGTATTATTTATAAGATTTTTTATTATTAAATCAATTTGAAAAAAATTTTCTATTTTTTTAAAGTTTTTAATTTCTTTTTCATTTTTATCCATAGTCTACCTCTTTAACATACATCTGCTTGTGATTCACCATTTAAAGAAAAGTCAGCAAATTGTTTTTTTAAATATAATGGATATGCTGCTGCTCCGATCATTGCGGCATTGTCAGTACAATAAATGAATTCTGGAATACTTAATTTTGCACCATTTCTTTCTGCAACTTTGGCTATTTCTGATCTCAAATATTGGTTAGCTGATACTCCACCAGCTACTAAAACATTTTTTATTCCTGTATTTTTTAATGCTAAATCTGTTTTACGTGCTAATTCATCTATTGCAACATATTGAAAACTAGCTGCTAAATCTGCTTCTCTTATAGCATTTCCTTTTTGTTTTTCATTATGTACTACATTAATTATTCTGCTTTTTAGCCCACTATAACTAAAATTATATGTATTATCCATTACTGGTCTTGGAAAATCATATGTTACCTTACCTTCCAAAGCCTTTTTTTCTATTCCCGGCCCTCCAGGGTAAGGTATTCCTAAAATTCTTGCTACTTTATCATATGCTTCTCCGATAGCATCGTCTAGTGTTCCTCCTAAAAACTCAAAATCGTAATCATCTTTCATAATCACAAGTTCAGTATGTCCACCACTAATTACTAATGCCAATAACGGAAATTCTAATTTTTTATTAATAGCATTAGCATATATATGTCCAATTAAATGATTTACTGCTATTAAAGGTTTATTATATACATAACTTAAAACCTTAGCAAATTCTATTCCAACTAATAATGAACCTAATAATCCGGGTTTTTGAGTAACTGCAATGGCATCAACATCAGAAACACTCATATTTGCTTTCTTTAGTGTTTCTTCTAGTACTCTAGTGATATTTTCAGTATGCATTCTGGATGCAATTTCGGGTACTACACCGCCAAAGTTTGCATGTGTATACATTTGAGTAAGTATCGTTATGGCAGTTACTTCACAACCATTTTTAACTATTGCTATACTAGTTTCATCACATGATGTTTCTATTGCTAATATATAAATATCTTTCATTTTTAAATCCCCCATTTCATTATAATGGCATCGCTATCTTCATAATAGTTCTTTCTAATTCCAACTTCTTTAAAATCGCTCTTTTTATATAAAGCAATTGCTGCTTCATTTTTACTTGAAACTTCTAAAGTTATGGTTTTATTAAGACTTAATTTTTTTAATGATTCAATTAAATCTGTTCCAATATGTTGATAACGATTTTTTTTATCAACAAATATACTTAGTAAGTCTATATTATCCCCAAGATCTAACGCATAAAGGTATCCAACTATATTGTTGATATCTGCCACTAAAACAATTGCTATTTTGTTGGTTATTTCTGTTTCTATATGGTAATTTTTGATAAAGTTGTGATGCAATTGTTCACCAAGAGCATTAATTTTATCAATATCTTTGTTAGTTGCTCTTCTTATCAATTTCAACACCTATTTTCTTTATATATATAGGATTTACGTCGTGAGCATTTGTAGTATTTTTATTTAATATAAATTTGTATACCCTTTCTGCATCTATTTTATAATCTAAGTAATAGTCATCTTTATTAATAATGTTAACAAACTCAGAGTTATTAACATAAATATAATCTTTAACAGGTTTAAAATTTTGATCAAATTCTGCTAAATAACACCCGTTTCCATCACTTATACCTACTTTTCTTTGATTATTACTAATCGCAGTAACTTCTAGTGATGTAATGGTTTTTATTGGAATATTTAATGTAAATGCTAATGTTTTTGCTATTGTAATACCTAATCTAACACTGGTAAATGATCCAGGTCCATTTACAACTATTATATCTGTGATTTTTTTTCCATCTATTACTTCTTTTATTGTAGGAAACAATACTTCACTATTATTTTTTTTGTTGATAACTTCTTTTTTATCCACAACAAATCCGTCTTCTAATAGAAATATTTTAATATCATTTAAATGTGTATCTATCAATAAACTTGTCATTATAATACCGCATTACATATTTCTTCGTATTCTTCACCGTGTGGTATTAATACAAGTACTCTAGTATCTTCATCTATAAATTTAAACTTAATATCTAATCTTTTTTCTGGTAGTTTATCCTTAATGATGTCTGCCCATTCTATAATTGTTACTCCCCCTTTATTAAAGTAATCATTAAATCCGATGGTTTCGTCAGTATCTTCAAGACGATATACATCCATATGATATAATGGAATTTCTCCAGAAGTATATTCTTTTATAATATTAAATGTTGGACTTGTTATTGTTTCTTCTATTTCCATAGCGCTAGCAAATCCTTTTGTAAATACAGTTTTTCCACTGCCTAGCTCTCCATATAAACAAATAACCATATTAGGAAATTTTTCGCTTTCAATATCTTGAGCAATTCTGATTGTATCATCAACCGACCTTGATGTGTATTTATAATCCATTTCTAATCACCTATTCCTATTATAAGATATAATTTATATTTAATACAAGTCTTAAAATACTATTTTACATTTTATTTTGTATTTATTTTAACACAAAAAAAAATTGGCGACTACCTATCTTAGCATTACACTATTTTCGGCGTATTAGGTCTTAACTTCTCTGTTCGGGATGGGAAGAGGTGTATCACCTAAGCTATCGTCACCAATAAAGGATTTTGTCCTTTAAAAAACCCGATAATGCAATGATATAATTCATCTAATAAGAAATAATTGTTTAAGTTAAATCCTCGATCTATTAGTACTAGTCAGCTCAACGTATCACTACGCTTCCACCTCTAGCCTATCAACCTCGTAGTCTACAAGGAATCTTACTTCACGAAGAATGGGAAAATTCATCTTGGAGGAGGCTTCCCGCTTAGATGCTTTCAGCGGTTATCCCGTCCATACATAGCTACTCTGCACTGCAACTGGCGTTACAACAGATACACCAGAGGTATGTCCATTCCGGTCCTCTCGTACTAGGAACAGCTCTCCTCAATTTTCCTACGCCCACGACGGATAGGGACCGAACTGTCTCACGACGTTCTGAACCCAGCTCGCGTGCCACTTTAATGGGCGAACAGCCCAACCCTTGGAAGCGAATCCACCTCCAGGATGTGACGAGCCGACATCGAGGTGCCAATCAGCGCCGTCTATGTGAACTATTGGGCGCTATCAGCCTGTTATCCCCAGGGTAACTTTTATCCGTTAAGCGACGGCAATTCCATATTCTACCGCCAGATCACTATGTCCTGCTTTCGCACCTGCTCGACTTGTAGGTCTCGCAGTCAAGCTCCCTTATACCATTACACTCTTTGATTGATTTCCGACCAATCTGAGGGAACCTTTGAGCGCCTCCGTTACTCTTTGGGAGGCGACCGCCCCAGTCAAACTGCCCACCAGACACTGTCCTCCTCCCGGATAACGGGAGTAAGTTAGAGGTCAAATAATTTAAGGGTGGTATTCCAAGGGCGACTCCGTATGAACTGGCGTCCATACATCATAGTCTACCACCTATCCTCTACATAAATTACCTAACTTCAATATCAAGCTACAGTAAAGCTCCATGGGGTCTTCCCGTCCTGTCGCGGGTAACCTGCATTTTCACAGGTATTAAGATTTCACCGAGTCTATGGTTGAGACAGCGTCCAGATCATTACGCCTTTCGTGCGGGTCAGAACTTACCTGACAAGGAATTTCGCTACCTTTGGACGATTATAGTTATCGCCGCCGTTCACTGGGGCTTCAAATCAAAGCTTCGGTGTTATCGACTTTCGTCCACCTAACAAATCATCTTAACCTTCCAGCACTGGGCAGGCGTCAGCCCCTATACATCAGCTTACGCTTTAGCAGAGACCTGTGTTTTTGGTAAACAGTTGCCTGGACCTATTCACTGCGGGTTTCCGAAGAAACCTCCCCTTATTCCGAAGTTACGGGGTAATTTTGCCGAGTTCCTTAACCATAGTTCTCTCGCTCACCTTAGGATTCTCTCCTTGACCACCTGTGTTGGTTCTAGGTACGGGTACTTATAACATATCTTTAGAAGTTTTTCTTGGAAGCATAGCTTCAAAAGACTTAGCGGTCCGTAGACCACGTCGCCATCACGCTTCAGTCTTATCGATATCACGGATTTTCCTGTGCATCAACCTAAACGCTTAGACCAGAATCCAATAACTGGCTCTTTCTAGCTTTCTCCGTCACTCCATCAGTCCTATAAGCAGTACAGGAATATAAACCTGTTGTCCATCGACTACGCTTTTCAGCCTCGCCTTAGGTCCCGACTAACCCAGGGAAGACGAACTTGACCCTGGAAACCTTGGTCAAATAGTGGGTAGGATTCTCACCTACCTTACGTTACTCACACCGGCATTCTCACTTCTAAGCGCTCCAGTAGTCCTCACGATCTACCTTCAGCGCCCTTAGAACGCTCCCCTACCATTTATAATAAATTATAAATCCATAACTTCGGTAATATGTTTAGCCCCGGTACATTTTCGGCGCAGAGATACTCGACTAGTGAGCTATTACGCACTCTTTAAAGGATGGCTGCTTCTAAGCCAACCTCCTAGCTGTTCGTGCGTCTCCACATCCTTTCCCACTTAACATATATTTAGGGACCTTAGTTGATGGTCTGGATTGTTTTCCTCTCGCGTATGGACGTTATCACCTCATACACTGACTCCTGAATCTACAATTCCTGGCATTCGGAGGTTGATTGCAGTCAGTACCGCTAGACGCGGCCATTCCACATTCAGTGCTCTACCTCCAGGATGAAATAATTCAAGGCTAGGCCTAAACCTATTTCGGGGAGAACCAGCTATATCCGAGTTCGATTGGAATTTCACCGCTAGCCACAAGTCATCCAAGCACGTTACATAGTACCCTGGTTCGGTCCTCCATTGGGTATTACCCCAACTTCAACCTGCTCATGGCTAGATCACTCGGTTTCGGGTCTACAGCATTGTACTAAATCGCCCTATTAAGACTTGCTTTCGCTTCGGCTCCGTGTTTTCCACTTAACCTTGCACAATACCATAACTCGCCGGCTCATTCTGCAAAAGGCACGCTCTCACCCGTTAATGGGCTCGAACTTTTTGTAAGCATATGGTTTCAGATTCTCTATTTCACTCCCCTCCCGGGGTTCTTTTCACCTTTCCCTCACGGTACTTGTTCACTATCGGTCATTAGAGAGTATTTAGCCTTATGGGATGGTCCCCACAGATTCCGACAAGATTTCTCGTGTCCCGCCGTACTCAGGATACACTATAGAGGTTTCATGATTTCGCATACAAGACTATCACTTCCTATGGTCACTCTTTCCAAAGTGTTCTGCTATCATAAAACTTGGTAACTCCGTATATTAGTGTCCTACAACCCCAGTCCTAAGACTGGTTTGGGCTGTTGCCGTTTCGCTCGCCACTACTCAGGCAATCGATTTTTCTTTCTTTTCCTCCCGTTACTAAGATGTTTCAGTTCACGGGGTTGACTTCTATAAAGCTATGTATTCACTTTATGATACCCTAATGGGTGAGTTTCCTCATTCGGAGATCTCCGGATCAAAGTTTACTTACAACTCCCCGAAGCAATATCGCTGTTTGTCGCGTCCTTCATCGTCTTCTAATGCCAAGGCATCCACCATACGCCCTTAATAATTTAACTTTTCGTTAAACAATCACTTACGTATTATTCACCATTATTCCTAATTAAATGAGTTTTGAGATCTTAATGTCAATTACTAGGACAGTAATTGACTACTCAATTTTGCATTATCTAGTTTTTCAAAGAACAAAATCACTAAACCAATAAATGGTTCAATAATTGAGAGAATGATCTCTCAAAACCAAGTAAAATAGTCCGCAGCTTCTTAGTTGAAACCTTTTCACATAAATGTGCAAGCCCCGAAGGTTTCATACGGTTGGTTTTCTATAAAATTCTCCATAGAAAGGAGGTGATCCATCCCCACGTTCTCGTAGGGATACCTTGTTACGACTTCACCCCAGTCACCTGTCCTACCCTGGGCGGCCCCCTCCCTTACGGGTTAGGCTACCGACTTCAAGTATTACAGACTCCCATGGCGTGACGGGCGGTGTGTACAACACCCGGGAACGTATTCACCCCGACATTCTGATTCGGGATTACTAGCGATTCCAACTTCATGGAGTCGAATTGCAGACTCCAATCCGGACTGGGACCGGCTTTAAGAGATTAGCTTCACGTCGCCGTGTTGCAACTCGTTGTACCGGCCATTGTAGCACGCCTGTAGCCCTAGATGTAAGGGGCATGATGATTTGACCTCATCCCCACCTTCCTCCAGCTTACACTGGCAGTATCATTAGAGTTCTCAACTAAATGTTAGCAACTAATGATGAGGGTTGCGCTCGTTGTTGGACTTAACCAAACATCTCACGACACGAGCTGACGACAACCATGCACCACCTGTCACCCGGATAACCTCCACTATATTTCTATAGCTTTGCCGGGGATGTCAAACCTAGGTAAGGTTCTTCGCGTATTTTCGAATTAAACAGCATGCTCCACCGCTTGTGCGGGTGCCCGTCAATTCCTTTGAGTTTCAGCCTTGCGACCGTACTACTCAGGCGGAGTACTTAATGTGTTAACTTCAGCACCGGTAACCCGACACTTAGTACTCATCGTTTACGGCGTGGACTACTAGGGTATCTAATCCTATTTGCTCCCCACGCTTTCGTGCCTGAACGTCAGTAATGGCCCAGCAAATCGCCTTCGCCACTGGTGTTCCTCCTAATATCTACGCATTCCACCGCTACACTAGGAATTCCATTTGCCTCTACCATACTCAAGTCTACCAGTTTCTAAAACGGAATGGGGTTGAGCCCCAAGATTTGATTTTAGACTTAATAAACCGTCTGCGCACCCTTTACGCCCAATAAATCCGGATAACGCTCGCCACCTACGTATTACCGCGGCTGCTGGCACGTAGTTAGCCGTGGCTTTCTTGAATGGTACCGTCACATAGATAGCATTTCCTCTATCTATCGTTCTTTCCAAACAACAGAACTTTACAACCCATAGGGCCGTCATCGTTCACGCGGCATTGCTCGTTCAGAGTTTCCTCCATTGACGAATATTCCTAACTGCTGTCTCCCGTAGGAGTCTGGGCCGTGTCTCAGTCCCAGTGTGGCCGATCAACCTCTCAGTTCGGCTACGCATCGTCGCCTTGGTAGGCCATTACCCCACCAACTAGCTAATACGCCGCAGGCCCATCTCTAAGCGAAGCTTTAAGGGCTTCTTTACTCTGTAGAGCACATTCGGTATTATCAGTCGTTTCCAACTGTTATCCCCATCTTAGAGGTAGGTAACCCACGTGTTACTCACCCGTTTGCCACTAAGGGGAAAATCCAAATCCAAGAAAATCCATTCTTTGTGCAAGCACTCTGAATTTCAATTCCTTTCATTGGGCCCCTTCGTACGACTTGCATGTCTTAGGCATGCCGCCAGCGTTCATCCTGAGCCAGGATCAAACTCTCAATAAAAAT